>Ga0209282_1002423_pt1 | contig 10774 bp, 5 predicted proteins | sample Mtrugardesep15_FD_187529 | JGI IMG/M metagenome (GOLD analysis project Ga0209282, IMG submission 187529) | Root nodule microbial communities of legume samples collected from California, USA - M. trunc garden sep15 (SPAdes) (version 2) | ecosystem: Host-associated > Plants > Roots > Nodule...
AGAAAAACTGAAGTGATTCAACCAAGGAAAGGGAGAGCAAGAGGTTCCCAGGTTCTCTCTAATACGTCATACCAGTGGGAAGCAGTTGCTACCAATTTTGATGAATTTCAAGATGTTTCTGTAAGTTTATGCTTTAGCTGGTTCATCTATGTTGTTAATTACGACTTTCCATGGAACAGTGAACATGTAGTAATCTTTGGGTTGATTGCTTGGAGTTGGTGTTATAAATTGTTAAGCCAGATACAGATCACTTAAAAAGTTTAAAGATAACTACATCGTTTTGTTGGTTGGGAACCACAAAATGTTTCCTATTTATTATTAGAAATTCCAACTTATATTCAAAGGAAACTTTATTAAAATACAAAACTGTAACATAGTAGGAATTTCAAATTACGTATCGTCTATGAATTACAAATACATTAAATTCACAAATTATCTATCAGAGCCTAATCATAAATTAAATAAAAACTTTCATGTTTCGAATCACCAGAGATTCTTAAAGATTGTATTAATATTTATCTCATTATTCAATTTTACAAGGCTGCTAATAAAATCATTATTCTATGTCGTTTCACAAGGCTGTTATTAAATTATTACTAGCATACTGAAAGCTATATGGGACAGATTGAAATTTTTTGTGGTCGAATAGGATTTGACTAACCTGATTTAAGAAAATTTCTGCAAGAATTGTTCACGGGTTCACTATCGATTGGAACCTTTTCTTACCATGTGCACAAGAAAACTATATTACACTAGGAAGAGAAATTTACTAATGCAAGAAGCAATGCAAGTACAAGAAAATCGGTAACATACCCTTTTGGACATTATCCTGTTTGCACTCTGGTGCAAAAGGTGCCATGTGCAAATTATCAGAGAATCGCACATATAAAATGACAAAGCTTGATTTCTGAAAATCCAGTGACAATATTCTTCAATTTAGTAGAACTTAAACATACATATGTTATGTGTGCTTATCGGTTTTAGTGGTTCTAAACAAAGGCATGCAAAATCTTTTGCAATCTTGGGATGAATTGCTCTCAAAAACCCAATAAATCTGTACATCCTTGTCTAGCATGTTTCATGGTTAACCTCTAAATCTGATTGAATCAGAAATTTATTTATTTTTGAACTCGCAAGCATTCATTAACGACACAGGTCAAAGTTAGTTGCCACAATTATTCAATGAAATCAGATATTTAGTGTGGAAGCAATTGTCATGTCAGTTGTTTGATATTCTGCTTTTGATCAGTGTTATTCTATTTTATACATGAGATTTTAATAATGCTGATATTTGTTTAAATCCAGATGAATGGCTCCGCCACCGTTTTTTTTTTTCCTTCCATCTTTAGTCATTTTAGGATATAAAAACCAAAGAAAAGAATCGGCTACCCTTTCCGCTGCTTTTATTTTAATTGCATATACTTTTCCTATATTTAATCAATTCTTTCACCTGTTTACTCAGGAGAAACTTTTCTCTAGTAAAAACAGAACAGAGACTTCTGTTGGGAAAAAGCTGAAGATAGACATGCTTCCAGAAATTGAGAAAGTTCACAAGGTACTCTAGGGTTGAGAATCTTGATTTGTGCTCCTTTAAGGATCTTAGTTACATTTTTAACCGATATAAAATATGTTGGCACAGAAAAAAGAGAGATTGCTGAAAAAGCAACACAGAGAAGCTCTTCTTCTTGATAATTACTTGGTTACTGATGGGCTTTCTGCTGGGCGTGCACTTCGTGACAGGAAACATGTAACTTACACTTTCGGTAAGAGCAAACAGTTCAATTATAACTCGTACCAACATTTTCACGGTGTTGGTAGTTGATGCCTATATTACATAAGAATTTAAATTTTGATTTGACAGACGGAGTTTTCCCTTTTGTTCTCATGTTCTTCATACCAGTTACTAGTCCTTGTCTTTTAGTCTGCAGTCCTCCTATAAAATGCTAGAATGTCTGTAAAAACTCCATTGTGTCGGTCATAATCATCTACATCATGCCTTTTGGGGAATACTGGTTTTAGTAGTACTGCCCTTTACCCAAAGGGTGAGGGGGCTGGTAGAGTTGCTATAGGGATAATGTATTGAAACTTTCTGGTTACTCCTATCTAATAAATGTCATTTTGAATTTTTCCTATCTACGATGGTTAGCCCTTTTCAACATGGTAGATTTTTTTGACAAAAATCAAGTTTTTATATACCAAAAAAAAAAAGTTTTTATGCCATACGTGGTTTTTGGTAATATAAGGCTAGATTTAGCGCAATGATGAGGTTGCACTTGATACCCTATGACATTGTGGTCTCTGATTTAAGTTGTAGAAACAACTTCTCCCATGCTGCCTTTGCCTCCTGATTATCACAATGGTTTTAGACTTATGATCGACCATCTTTTCTTTTTTAAATCATTTTGGTTCAAGATCCAACAAACAAAAGTATCGTTAGTTACATCCTACCATTGTGGTGGTGATATGTGGTGAGGCTATTTAGAAATGAGTAAATTCATTGTCACATTTATTTTTGGTTGGATAGTAATCATCTTACATCCAGAGTATCCACTATGTGCTTGTGTACACCAACCTAACTTTTGCCATTATTGTCGTTGCAGATGATTATGATCGATCCATCAATGAGGCAATCAAAGTAACCAAGTATTTGCTAATACCCTTTCCTTCTATGTTTGTATTTGTTGTGTATGGGGAAGGAGATGGGTCAGCCATACTCATTCACTGATACTGTGTTCTCATGGCATATGTATTTTTTTCCTTCATTGTCAGGCGGAAACAGACATCTCCAGAACCTATGCCCAGGAGAGAACCAGTAGCAAAACCTGACACTCAAACTAATGGTAACCATGGTCCTTCACACGCAGCACAACATCAGAATTTTGGTATCTCATCTACAGAATCACCCGGCTCCGACTCTGACTCTGATGAATATGATAATACTGACAATTTGGACCGAAGGTGTGTAATATTTATTTCTTCCAAATCAGCTCAGATGCCTTCCATCTAAATTTTGACTAATAATTTCATTTTAACAACAGCGGTCGTCGAAGAACAAAACCTAAGCGGTATTCAGAGAACGAGTTTGTTGAAGAAGTATCGGATTATGAGCCAGAGTTTGACAGTGATGATGATATTGTTGGAGAAGCTGTATATGATGAAGAGTATCTCAAGAAACGCAAGCAGAGAAGGAAGCATTCTAGTAGCTCTGAAGGAGATGAAGAAGATGAATGGGATGATGATAATGTAGAAGATGAAGAAGAAGAGGAAGATGATGAGGAAGACTCGGGAAGCATCAGCGAGGATAGTGACAAACCCCGCAAAGTCAAACGATTGCCTGGCCGAACTAGAAGGGAAACTAAACGCAGGTCTGTGGGTGAGATTCAATCAAGTCCAAGACGCAGTAGGAGGGCTACTAGAAATCGTATAGATTACCGACAATATGAGATGTCAGATTCAGAAACCGAGTTCACCAAACCCAAGAAGTCTAATGCACCAGCTGATCACTCAGATCCCAGCGAGAATGAGATTGAGAATGAGAATGAGAACGAGAATGATAATGAGAATGAGAATGGGGAATATGTGATGGAAAGTGAAGATTCAGATAGCATTGAAGATGGAGATCATGAAATGAAAGTAGATGAGCCTGTTGGTGCCCCTGACATTAAAGTTGAAGAGAATGAACAAAACCAGCCTCCTGAAAAATCAAGTAGTCCTCCTGGTCAAGATGAAGTCGAGGGCACAGGAAAGAGACGTTTCCTTGATTTGAATGAGCTTGCCCCTAGCCCTGGTTTTGATGATGGTCCAAATACAATTATGAAAGATGAAGACAATGACTACTAAAGCTTCTTCTTCTGTATGAGTGCAGGGATTGTAGTTTTCGATCTATATCAGAGACGAAGCCTGTGTGTGTGATAGTAGAATTATAAATTTTGTTATAAGCCCCAGAGGAAGTTATTATCAGGTCTCCTCCTATGGCATAAGCTGAGAAGCCCTTGGTGCACGATTTACCACCAGAAACAGTAAGCATGTTAAGTTATGTAGATTAGTTAGTTAGTTATTTTTTCTCCAAAGGGTCCGTCCATCAAAATGAATGAGAAATTGCTATGGGTTATTTATTTAGCTCATCCAATCAATGTACAATAGTTGTTAACAGGTACTGTAACTTTAAAGAGAAGTGGCTTTCAGATTATAAACATGTAGTTCTCTTTCCTGAACCCAATGTTAATCAGCATGAACATATGAGCATCTCGGCTGACATGAGTTTTTCTCTCCATATTCTGATCTGTTTGAAAATTGGTCTTTTAATAGTAATGAAACTGACTAGGGAAGACTGAGGATCTTTTGGGTAAATCAAGTTAGTTTCTATTAGAAATCCAACATTAGATAGAAATCCAACATTTGAAAATGGTGTTGAGAACTTTGTTAAGAACAGGCAGTAGTTGGAATTTTCTTTTTCCAAACCAGTATCACTCCCTCCAACAGTTAAATCAAATAGAACATCTTTGAGTTGCTACCTACACCTCTTTTTTTTCTTTTCTTTTCTACTCACCCTTCCCTTTCAGTCCCTGTATGCCCTCTCCATCAACCTTATCACAGACCCTCAAATTCATTTGTCGACAACTCATCAAATATATGTCATGTAATCAAAGTTATGCCACATCCTTCCAGTCCAATGTGTCACTCCCTAAAATCTTTCTTGGCTTCACCTTTGAGTTCTCTCTAATTCATTAGCAAAATAGTTTTATATACCATATTTAATGAGAACTTACATTTTGTCACGTGAGTATACTTTCACTTTGTAACCGCAATTTAAAATTAGTTTACTTTTGTGTATGTCTTGTCTTCTCATTTATTCTCATATACAACTCAACAAATTTGGGCAAAGAATGTACCCAATTTTGTTTAGCAAAGAGTTAAATAATTGAAGGAGTTACATGATCAAAGTTCAAACTAGTTAAGTTGAAAATTATTAACATAACTTACATACAACATTTGTCTATAAAAAACGTAGTTTGTTTCATTCTAAAGGTAATCATATCAAAATTTCATTGAGTATATATATTTATTTAACTTCTAACGGATTACCAAATTGAAGGACATTTTTCCCTTTAAAATTGAAGGGTTTATGGAAAAGAAAGAAAAAGGAGAAATTACTATTTAATCACCAAGGAGAATAAGCAAAAAGCACTTTTCTTAAACAAAAATGTGAATTTGTTGATCCACGCATGCAACACTCACTCACGTCTATATCTACACACATTATACTATAAAGCTTTGAAAGGACATTCTTAATATGCTCCCTTCCTTCTTAGCATTTTATATCTTGCAGAATATTAGTGTATCCCATCATATTTATGAATTTGGATCGTGTGCAGAGTTGCTTAACCTTTGTTAGGAACAGCGGCATGTTTTGAAAAATCACGGTGACAAACCAGGTCAACGTCACGGTGAAAACGCCTCACGATGCGAAAAATGGTTTGCAAAAGCAGTTCCAAACACAGTCAATGCATCAAATTTTAATGCAAATTTTGATTATTTATTAAATTTAAAAATACCGAGTTTTAAATCTGAAATTGTTTGAGTTTGATCAAACAATTCAAATGTAGCTGATTGCATGTAATCGCGGGAGTGTGGCTGCATACAACCCAAATTTAATATGTATGTCGCAAATTGGAGTAAATGTAATTTAACCCTATTTCAAGAGTAAAAGAAAATAAAATAAAGGTGTTACTCATACCATTAACAATAAAGTTCAAAATTAGTCTCATAAATAGTAGGAAATCAGAAATTTTATATGCTAAAACATATTATACTACTTACAATGATAAGAAATGTGCCTAACATTTTGCCCTTAACTATGCCATAATTTCCTCCATACAAAATTATGACACAAATTTGCTACCTCTGAATTTGCTTCATTGCTTGATCAGCTTCTTTCTCATCACCAACAATCTCACCATTCTCCTTAATAGGACTAACATGTTCCACTTCCTCATCTTGTTCCTTAATTAAACCACTACTCTTTCTTACCTCCTCAGCTTTTTTATCAGAAAGAGCTTCAATCAAATTTGAAAGACACTTATCAGCATCATCCATTGGAGACTTAGGCATAAGATTCTCAGCAACATCAGCAGGTGTAATCTTCACTTCACCAATTAGCCTTTCAATACTCTCAAACAATGCATGATTCTCAACCCTTAAGTAATTATTAGCAAGCACTTTAAAACCATTAAAACTACAATAAGAAAGTTCAATATGTTTGTCCATTCTACCCCTCCTTATAAGTGCAGGATCAAGCTTCTCCACATAATTTGTTGTGAAAACAATCAACCTTTCACCTCCACAAGCTGACCATATCCCATCAATGAAATTCAATAGCCCTGAAAGTGTCACTTTGCTATTCCCACCCCCACCTCCACTTCCACTTCCACTTCCTTCTTCCTTCACCTCCTTCCTCACAGCATCAAAATTTGCCTTATTTTCATTCTCATCATCAGAACAAAACTTACTTTCACCTTTTTTCTTCCTTTGACCTGTAAGATCAAGTGAACAATCAATGTCTTCAATAACAATAATTGACTTACTTGTAGTCTCAATCAAAAGCTTCCTCAACTCAGTATTATCCTTCACTGCTGTTAACTCCAAATCATAAACATCATAGCCCAACAAATTAGCCATAGCAGCAATCATTGTTGATTTACCAGTACCTGGAGGACCAAAAAGTAAATAACCCCTTTTCCAAGCTTTACCAATCCTAGCATAAAAATCTTTACTTTTACTAAAAGTAACCAAATCTTCAATAATCTCTTTCTTTTTCTCTGGTTCCATAGCCATTGTTTCAAAAGTTGCAGGATGTTCAAAAACAATGTGACTCCACATAGTTTGCTTATAGCTAGGCCATTTGTAACCAGGACTGTTTGTATACAATTTCCTCTGTCTGTTCCTCAAACGAATCTCTTTACCTTCTTTCATCACATGATCCAAATATGAACCAGTTATTGTATCTCTATACTTCTTATGAAAAGTGAGTTTATAGAATCTCTTCTCTTGTTCTTGATAATAAGGCATGGATCTTGATTGTGACATAACTTTGCTACAAACCCAATAAACCTTCACACCTTTGTAATCATCAGTTACTCTTTCATATTCATCCATGGTTAAAACCAAGTTGGTGCTATCTTTTCCAATCTCAGCTTTGAGTCTCTTTGCACTCTTTGATGTGTTAGCACTGAGATATGCTTCAACAGCTCCATATGCATCACTTCTTTTGAGTCTGTCACCTAAGAATTCATGGAATGAGATTCTTATGTAAGGATAGAAATAGTCCATGATTCTGTGACTATATTTTTCAAAGAAACGTAGAAGTTGGTATGGACAATATTGTCTTATGATAGCCCAAATGAACATGAAACTTGCTAAGGTTGATCCCATTGTTGTCCACATTTCTGTCATTTTGTAGGAAAACATTGTTTGTGTGTTATGTGTTTTGTGTTTTTGTGTTGTTTTGGATTTCTTCTTTAACCTCTATGGTTATGTGAAGGGAAAAGAAAAAGAAGAATTGAGTGGGGATGACAAAGAAGAGAAGGAGCCAATGCATATAAGAAAAATGAGTCAAATGACACTAAGATAGTATATAGTATGCAAAATTCTAATGTGATTTTTATTTAATAAAATAGGAAAAGGACAACCAAGGTAGAATATTGGGTTCCACTAAGTTTATTTGATTTGGTGGGACTATAGATGTGGAGGGTGGTTTAAGACCTTGAAAAATACGTGCTCATTTGCTGTATCATGTGTCTTATTATACAAGAAAGGTTTATGTGATATTAGGAAAGGCTAGAATCAGGAGTCTTTACATGTGCACATTAATTGACTAATCATAGAGGCTAGGAACATGGGGACCGGAAAAGATGTTTATTAAGTGCATGTTTGATATCGTATTAGATTTAACGAAATTACGGTGGCACTATGATTTGATCAAACTCACAGTAAAATCAAACATGCACGGATAGTATGTTTGGATCCATATCGGCATGTCAAATCTTGTGTCTCAATGCATGTTGAACATGAAATTCCTAAAGCTACATTATAAAGCAGCTCTATTTCACCGCAATTTTGTACAAATGAACGCGGATCCAAACGAATGCTGAGTTTGTATAAAAAAAAGCAGGGCACTAGAGTGTGGTATCAGCTTTAGACATGGATCGAACATAAAAGAGTAGTCGAAGTGGATTTAAAAAAAACACGCAATTACATATATTAATTAAATTCGGTCATCGGTTTGTGATCAATCGGCTCACATTACACTTTGTTTTATAATTCGGCTCGCATTACACTTTCAAAGATCATTTTTCAATAATTTTCACTGTTAACTAAAGATAAGACAACCAAGATCAATAAATATGTCACACATTTAGTACTTCAAATCTAAATATGTCACACATTTAGTGCTTGAAATCTAAATATGTGACATAAAAACGATGACATGGGTGGAAATCAGTTGGATGCCAAGTACTAGTAGTACACTATTTTTTTCTCTCCTGTATATTAAGTGTCATCCTATCCTAAAAGGCTAAAACAAATGTGGCCCCTACTAATTTATCAAGGTTTTTTTTTGCACAAGACAAGTGAAACTCTATTGAAATTGGTACTTAGCCGTCAATGTAGATAGATGATGAGATTCTCAACTCAACATAACACATAATGGGGTCCTTCTCATGCTAACATTAATTCACAATACTTAATTTCATGTTCTTCTGTCTACTTCTCATTGTCTAATACATGACATGTCATTTTCCTCAAGTTGTTCAACCATGCATATATAAATAACACAGTGGCAATGACAAGAATAATTAAAGTTGATAAAGTTACTCCACTAATGTTTTTTTTTCTTTCAAATTTGATCCATGTTAGATGTTTGAATCTTATCCATTAACCACTAACCACTATTATTAAATTAAGTTGAATCATGTTTAACTATATGGTCTAAAATGTTTGACGAGTGTTCCCTTATTATAATGACGCAGAGAACCATGAGCTCATCAAATTAATGCCTAGAGTTTACTTTAACTCTTGATAATGTACATTGATGAATGTAAAATTTAATATACCTAAAATGGATGTAAAATTTAATATACCTAAAATTTTCTGAAATAATGTTTAGTTCAAGTGAGGGGTAATTTTGGCGCAACTGGTAAAGTTGTTGTCATATGACTGTAAGGTCACGGGTTCAAGTCCTGGAAACGGTCTCTTGTGTAAAAACAGGGTAAAACTGCGTACAATACACCAAATGGTGAGACCCCTTCTCGGACTCTGCGTATGCGAAAACTTCAATGCACCGGATTGCCCTTTTAATGTTTCCTTCAAATATTTTTTTAACCATATACTTATTTTATTTAGTATGTTAATATATTTGTCCTAGCTTCAACATTCAAAATTCTAATCATCAATTATCATTATTCTGACAATTTTTTCTATCAGAAGTTCTCAAGGCCAGCCTGGAACTCCACCAAAACATTTCACCAATTTGAATTAGAATCCACATATGGCATTAACCTTAGAGAGACACACGTATTTATTTTGCCAAAAGAAGAAAAAGGAATCAAAATTATGAAGATCACACACCTGGCTGGCAGCAGAATATGAGGAACTTATTATCTACGCAAAAGCATAGTGCAGTGATGATGCCCATGTGATGCCTGCTGTTGTTACCTATACCAACCGATGATCATATAGCTATAGCTATGCCTATACATCTTTAACAGCAAAAGTAATTGCCTATATTTCATTTTCATATTCATATTCAATACTCTATAGTCTGTTGCATTTGCATACACACGAGGGTTTCTTTTTATGTAACATCCAATAACTTGCATGACCAATCGAAAATATATATTATATTTCTAAAGAAAAATTGAGGTAGAGAAATATTATTATTTATTAAGCAAAGAGGAGGTACGTAACCATACATTGATTCACATTCACTTATTCATGGTGTAGTAAAAAGCACACAGTTTCACAATTCACATCATGCATTCATCATAGTGATTTGAAATCACTTCAAGTTTGTCACATATATTTCGTGAAATCTGAATCATGCAATTCCAGTAGAAATTGACGTTGCAGAAGATGTCACCAATATACTAGTACTCATAGAAAATGGAAAAAAAAAAATTATTGATGACAAGGGTAGGCAGTACTTCCCCAACAATGCTATTTAAACTTTAACAAAGTTGGATCTAGCAGAAGATATTAAACTTCTACAACGTGCTGAATTAAGGTTTAAATTCCGGTTGAAAGAAGTGCTCACGTTTGATGCGCGACACACATTGAATTGGGTTATTTCCTATAGAACTTGTTGAAAAACTAATATTTTTTAGCCAAAACAATTTTTTTTATTTAAAACAGATATTAAACATGGTCTAAATGTTATACTCACATTTACACATAAGTCCCTCTCAAAAGTAATTTTCAGTAGCTATCAATCCGTAACAGAAACTATATATGGAACATACAGCTTTATGCAGTTTTGATGAGTTTGCTTGCAAAGGACTGTATTAACAACTCAAGAAATAGACAAAATTACTATCACTGTCACCCATGTGGCAAACTCGTCCTTTAACCCTAGCATTCAACAAAAAGACACAAGTTCCACTGTTGTTACAACAAAATGGTCTCAAAACCTTTCCAATTCCTCTCAAATATTTTTATTAAAAATAAATAAAGGAATATATAGTTTGTCTTGGAGGATAAATACGAAAATGATTGAAAAGAA
>Ga0209282_1002428_pt1 | contig 10769 bp, 7 predicted proteins | sample Mtrugardesep15_FD_187529 | JGI IMG/M metagenome (GOLD analysis project Ga0209282, IMG submission 187529) | Root nodule microbial communities of legume samples collected from California, USA - M. trunc garden sep15 (SPAdes) (version 2) | ecosystem: Host-associated > Plants > Roots > Nodule...
AAAATGTAAAGCGATATTCATTTTAAAACGATTTTTTTTCTAAAACGACACTCATTATAAAACGGAGGAATTATAAATTCCAAAGCATCTTCATTAATAATTTAGTTTTTTTTGTTCTCCTTTTTACGAGCCTCAGACCCTCTTTTATACCAAAAAAATGAAAGAAGTATAGTACTAAATCATTTTAATAATTTGCTACTAATAGCCTAATACTCCCTCTTTATATAAAATATATATTATTTTATTCGTTTTAAGATGAGTGATCTAATTTGTATATTGATTAATAACCATAATATTTTCAAAGAAAATGCTGATTTTTACGAAATGTATTCCACGAACAGATTATTAATGCTTAATTACAATCACTATCCTCTTTGTATTCCACCAATTGCAAAATTAACGGTTAGTTCACTTTTGACTTAATTACACTTTTAGTTTCTTAAGTTTTTTAAAGTTGTGATTTTGGCCCTTTAAAAAAACAACTTTTTTCAGGCCCTTGAGTTTACTTTTTGTTGCAATTTTGGTTCCTTAGCCCAATTTTGACCCAGTCAACATTGACGTGACGCCCACTTTAATATTTTTTTATTTTGTAATTAAAAAAATAATAATAAATATTTTTATTTTTGTGATAAAAAAATTTGTAGTTAATTTTTTTCATTTTTCATTTTTTTTTAATTTTGTAATTAAAAAAAAATTAATTACAATTTTTTTTAATTAAAAAATAATTTAAAAAAAATAAATAATTTTTTTTACACATGTGTCCGTTGACTGAGTCAAAATTGCAACAGAAAATAACTTAGGGGGACTGAAAAGAGTTGTTTTTTTTAGGAGACAAAAATCACAACTTTAAAAAATTTAAGGAGTCAAAAGTGTAATTAAGCCTTCACTTTTTTATAAAATGAACATGTATATTCTTGGTTTTCGTAGGCTAAATTGGTCGTGGTATATAGCAAAACCCTATTTTCAAAATGTAATTGTTTTATGATTTTAGCTAGATGTTTGAAACAATTAACGACATCCGTCATTTTGAGATGAATGGGATATTAAAAAGTACTTCATTAATGTTATGTTAAATAAATAAATTTAGCTGGTAGCATGCAAGACATTAAATGAACGTGAGTAATGATAGCAATGAATATCCATTTGTAAGAGTAGTGGAGTATATGATACATGTGTTTGTCTCATTTGATAAAATATAATACTTGGGTCTGTCTCATATTTACGTGAGTATCTATTAAGTAGATAATATTTTGATGTATTATGTGAATATTTGTAGACATAAATGGATAAAATTTTAAAAATAAAATGGATTTCTTTGAACAAATTTTCAATTTTTATTATTACCTAAGATTTCTTTTGCCTCTTCAAAAAAATTAACACAAAAATTTATACATTTCATTCTCAATTTAACAATAAAATGTATAACCAAAACAAAATTCATCACATTCATTTTTCTTCCTCCTTTTCATCACATAAAAATAGTTCTGATTTCAACAAGAACAATGGTGCAACCTAAATATATCTCTTAAATGGGATCTACATTGCCACAACATTTTTGAAAAACCTCATTTACATTTTGCTCCAATGGAGTAACTTTAAAATAGTTATATTTCGTCCCACAACTCTGCCTTATATATTACTATTTTACTCATATTTAATTTTATTCACATTTAATTTTGTTACAACTCACATTTTAATATTGTAAATTTTATTAAGAACTGTGTCACCAAAGTTGCTTCGGAAAGTAACAAGCATTCTACACTGGCGGACTCCAGTGATACAATTTACAAAATACCTCACCTTTTCAAATTACATGTTGGCGGACAGTGGAAAATACCTCCAGCTGGATGTGCTCTAAGGACACATATAAAGAATTCCACAAATAACAAATATTTATTAAAAAAATTAACTTTTTGAAATATAAATTGGTACAATTTTCAAGATATCATAGCATTTCCTTGATAATACTACCAAGGACTTCTAACAAAACAAAGAAATTACACAACTACAAAGATGAATCATTTAAAAAGGATTGGATTGAAATGAGTGATAAATTTCTCTTTCAAAATATTTAAAATTGTTTCATTCTCATTGTTAAATTTAAACTCAAAGTCTTTAATTAAATTTAAACTCGAAATGAGTATTTTTGTTGGTAAAGTTAGAATTTTTTTTGTTTATCATTTTATTCAAATGCTTTGGAGTATTTTCAAAAGAGTAATTTGGTAAAAAAAAAAAATCCATCTTTGAAAGTAATATTTTATTTTAGATTTTTTATTGAAAGAATAGTTATTTTTTTGGGATAAAACAATAGTTATTGCAGGACATTGAAAATATTATAAATAATATTATTGTTTGTTGTTGTCTGTCTCTCACTTTTTCCCTCTCACCTATGGTGTCTACGTCATCCTGTCCTTTTATTTGGTCTGCAAATGGAGTCAGTGGACTGAGGGAAGAAAGGTAAAAGAAAAGTAACGATGGTGATTCTCACATAGCAACAACACACTCAGCACTGTTACTGTGCCAATTTGCAATGAATCAATTCACAACTTTTCTCTTCTTTTTGTTTTTTTTAACAATACTTTTTGCTTTTTATTTCAATTAGGGTTTGGTTTGTCATAGTTCATGTGGAAAAGTTAAAAATGATGGTAAATGATGTGTTTTTTGGTTGGTCAACTTCCCCCACTCTCATTATTGATGTTCTATTATTGTTCTTTGTTTTGTTTTCGTAATTAAGAAGATTATCATGGTGTATGTGTGGTTTTATTTTAAGATAGATCAAAATTGATTTTGAACGATTAAAATTGGTTTTGATATATGGGTCTTACTAACAAGTGCTTTTAGGGTGTCTTTGGTGTAAGAAGAAAGTGATAAGAAAAAAATAAATGAGAGAGAATGTAATAAGAGAGAAATAGAGTAGATTTGATAGGTTGTTTGGTTATAAGAGAAGAAGAGAAGAAATAGGAAAAGAGAAGTGCTAATATTTTGGAGGGTCAAAAATACCCTTACATTAAAAATATATTAACGCCTCTCAAAAAATATTCAAGTTACTTGTCCCATGAAAAAATGAATTCAATTAACTTCTGTTAATATATAATTCAATTAAATTAACTCAACTAAGTAAACTATTTTTTGTAGTAAAGTTAATTAAACTGACTAATTACTAGTTTAATATAACTTTAATATTATTTAACTCAATTAAAGTTATTGCTTAACCTATTCCCCCAACCCCACACGTTTTCACCAGCACAATTTGTTCCACTTCTCAATCGGCAGCCTTTTGTAGCTTCAGTTTCTCTGAGTCTTTTTTTTTAATAAATTAATTGCAACTGATTTGAGTTTTATTTTGAATAAATTAAAACACCAACATACTGATTGGATTTATAAAGTGAGAACTGTTGTGATATGTATCTAATCTAATAGGAAGAATGTTTGTTAATTTCTCTGTTACAAGTCTTCTTCAACTTCAATGCTTCTTTTTCCCTTTTTTCTAATTGCAAACAAGGGCAAAATTGGAAAGTTAAAATTTGGAACCCTCTCTCCTTTATTTCTTCGCATAAGTGGGAAGATTCTGAAAACCGTGGGACCCACGTGTTTTAACTCTCTCTTGCCTATTTCTTCCCTCTGCCAAACAGGAGAAATGCTCCACTTTTCTCCTATCTCTCTTGCTTCAACTTCTCTCTTCCCTAAATCACCTCTACCAAACAAGTCGTTAGGGCGCTAGTTAAGGATTCAAAAAAGAAAATAATTGATAAATTTTATGCTGAAAAAGTTACTTTTTAATGTTTTAATGTGTTGAATATACAACTTTCAAGATAAACCTTCCACTTTAAACTTGTTATCAAGTGTTCTAAGGACACTTGTTAGCATTTCCCTTGATATATTTAATGGTCTGCGAGTAGAATCAATTTTGTATTTAGAATCGATTATACTTAAATGTATGATTTAAATGTATGATTTGTAGTTTTTGTTTGTAGAATTGGTTGTTACACATGTTTATAATTTAATTCACTTTACATGAATGTATTTAAATATAATTTTTTTTTACTGTTAAACAAAATCAATTTTATAAAATTAATTTCATCAAAATCAGTTCTTATCATCTCAAAACCAAATATATAATAGGTATGTTAACAATTGTCCTAAATACATTGTTTAAAAACCCATAAAAAATTCTCTTAAAAATACAAATCAAACAATGTAAAAGTCATGACAAACAATTTTTAATGTAAAAGATATTGATTTTAGATGTTTAAACAATGTTCTACGAGCATTTGTTTACATGGTGCAAGTATGCTGCTTCAATTTTTATTTTTATTTTACCAATTATAGTACAAAATAGGATCTTAAAAAATGCCACAATGAAAACAGCAACACCATCCCAACCCTTCGGCATCGTTTGGATCCAAAGAAAGCTTATGGATGGAAAGGGTGAAGGATAGAAAGTTTTTAGAAAGATATGATTCCACCGTTTGGTTGTTGTCTTAGAGAGGAAAGAAAGCCTGGTTTCAGTGGGACCCACGCCCACAAACCTTTCCTCGCAAAACTGGGCGGAAAGTATGGAGTTGTGATCAATTCTAATAAAATGACAAATTGGTCCTTGCATGCCACTTTATGATTTGATCATGCCTTTATTTTTTCATTTTTATATTTTTAATATTTGTATTTTACTTTTCTTTCAAAAATAAACTTCTATTTTATTTTGTATTGTCAGACATTTTTTACCAATACGCTGCAACTTTATTTACGAATATGCTGCCCCTTATAATTTTAATTTGTAGTATCTCATTTTAATTTTTTAATCCAGGGATATATTATTTATTTTTTAAATGCACATGTATCTTTTCTTTCATTTTCTTCTTACTTTCATTCATACCAAACAACTAAAATAATCATCTTACTTTTCATTCACTTTCTACTCAAATTCATTCCTTAATCAATCTTTTTTCATATTTTCTTTCCTTATGTTTTCTTTTCTCATCCAAACAAAGCTTTCGTATCTGCCTCTACAACCTACCCATGTGTCATGTGTGGTAGTGGTGGATGATAGAAGAAAACACAAAACTTGTGACTCTATTAGCAAGATGTCATTGTAAATTTTTAATGTTAATTTTAATTAATGTAGTATACTATACTATATCTAACGGTGTTAGTTGACACCTCTATTGAGAGTCTTCACGAGTTGAATTGAGGTGGGGTTTTGGTCAATCTCATTAAATGAAACACTTCTAGATTAATGTGATGTCCAACCAAAAAAACGGTAAAACACGTTCAGAAAACATAAAAACTCAAACACAAACATAATATTCCAAATTAAAAGCGATGAAGTGACCAAAGCACAAAGTTTTTTTTTAGAGTGACCAAAATACAAAGTTGTCATCTTTTTTTTAAGAAGGGCGTTGACAGTCCATTCTACAATTGAGGTTGAAATCAATAGAGGCATTTGGAGGTGGTGGATGAAGTGAGGGACAAAAAAAAATTGTTGAAGAAACTGAATTAATCCACCCAAATTGGTATCAGAGGAATAGATGACACTAGAACAATAAAGAGGGAATAGAAAAGAGAGAAGCAAGGAAGTAGATGACATAGAACTAAACATTATTTTCTGCATTTTTGCTTCAACGATAATGAAAACATCAAAAAGTTGATAATGTACTAATAAAAAATAAAATTTCCCATATCATTAAAGTATAATAATAACAACCTACTATTAGTTATACTTAACAATTAACATGTAGTCCTCTAAAAAAAACACAGATATGTACTATTAACTTTTTTTGTTCTTTTCATTTTGCACAAAATCTAATACAAAAGGTACTTCAAGAGGTTAACCTAGTCTCTCCATTATTATTGGCATTTTTAGAGATTCTAAAGAGATTTTTATTGGTGGATTTGCTTCTAATATTGTTGTGTCTGATTCTTTGATTGTTGAGTTGACTGAGTTATGATCTCCATAGAAATTGTTCATTCAAGAGGTTGGTGAAACTTTTGGCTTAATGTGACTCCTTGTTGGTCATTCAACGTTTTACTAATTTTTGCCAGCCACCCCTCGGAAAGAAACTACTAGGTTATAGGTGGATTTACAAGGTTAAATACCGAGCAGATGGCTCCTCCGACAGGCACAAAGAAAGACTTGTCGCACAAGGTTTTATCCAACAAGATGGTGTGGATTTTATGGATCCTACTATTTCTCTAAATGATGTTGATGGAGATCCAGTGTCAGATGTTTCTGCATACAGAAGATTAATTGGGCTCTTGATGTATGTCACCTTGTTTAAGCCATATATTTATTTTGCTGTAAACAAACTAAGTCAATTCGTGACTAAGCTTCGAACACCTCGTCTTAGTGATGTTCATCAGGTTCTACAATACCTTCAATCCTCTCCAGCTCTAGGTATTTTGTTTCCTGCAAAATCATCGCTACGCGTGACTGCTTTTGCAGATTCTGACTGTGGCAGTTGTGCTGTCTTGCGCAAATCTACAACTGGTTTTTGTCTGTTTTTCGGTCATTCATTGGTACGTTGTAAGTCGAAGAAACAAGTTACTGTATCTAGATCCTCGGCAGAGGCGGAATATCAAGCTCTAGCATCGCTCACATTAGAATTATTGTGGATAAAACAAATTTTGAGATCCTTGGAAGTTCCTTTGTCATCTACCATTTTCTTTCTCAAATATGAAAATTGGCAAAGTCAATAACTTCAATGTTACGTATATGAAGACATGAGTATTCCAGACACCTTTATTTTGTCGTATTTGTATGCATTCAGCCGTTTTTTTGCTATAAACTTGAATGATATGATTTTGTTCACAATTTCATTTTTTTTTAACGACTATGAAATTCGTATTGTACTTAATATAATTTTTACCAATTTCAATGAATATTAATGATATTTTTATATATGTATTATATAATGCTGATGGAACCAAAACAAAAAACTAGCGAGTACTCCAAATATAATATAGCTCATGCTAAGATTAAACCTTCACTGACACATTTTTTTTGGGTGGTGTGAAGAAATAATCTTGTGTGTGGTGTATCATTTCAAATTCTATAACATAAGTTTAACTTAAAAATAGACGACTATAGTGGAGAGAGCATAATAGCTTCACATGAATGAATACATTGGATCTATATAAAAATAATATAGTTTGAATTTCAAAGTCTATAACCATGCAAATACTTAGCCCATCTTCTAGCCATATAAGGATCATGAAAATCCCAGCTTTCAACACTACTACTCCTACCACCTGTGTTTGTAGTGTTCATATCCCTCTCACTCTCATTCTCTTCACCATCTTCTGAAACATCATCACCTTTATGTTCATCTCCAACACCTACAACACTTTCACCCGTTCTTCTAACACACTCATCAATTTCACCTTCAATGTAGCTATATTCTACATACACATGACTACAATCACCTAAGTCTAATACAATTCTTCTTTCTTCTCCACCTCTTATCTCTCCAATTCTTACCACTCTTCCATTTCCGCCGTCCTCGCCGGCTCCGCATATTCTTAGTTGGATTTCCCTAATAATGCCTCCTAACATCTTTGCCAAAAATTCCTCAAACTCTTGCATTACAAAACCGCTTGAAGTTCCAAAGCCGAAACCTACATGAAATCGATGAATTGGCGTAGATGGAAGTTCCATGCTTATAGCGTGGTATGGTCTCGTAGGGTTATCGGATAGGTGGAGGATACATGACTCAGGGTTCCTGTGCAATCGGTCTTCGAGTATCTTAATTCCTTTCTTCAACCCTTCGACTGGATCAGCTTGTCCCATGTAAAACAAACGATCGATAACTTGAAGGGCAGTGCGTTTACCGTAGGTTGTCATGCGTCGTAAGGGGAAGACACGAGCTGCGGCAGAAGAGTATGTGACAATGGCAAGGCGGTCAATGTGTCTGAGGGAGAAAACCACAAGAGCCATTGCTTGTTTGAGAAGCCTTAGGTGTGGTCCATTTGGACTAGCAACTAGGACTAAGTCAGTTGCCCGTTCGTGGGCAAGTTTTACTGAAAGATAAGCTCTATTAGAGGAAGGACATGTAATATAAGGCGTATGCATAGGTGAAGAATGTAACATCGATGAGGAGCTGCAAGGACATGAGGCATGATTGGTCACTTGCAAAGCCGGGTGAAAACTAGTTGGTGCATTTGGTGGAATAGGTTCAAGAGAGAAACACAGCTTGGGAGTGTCGGGTGAGTCATTTGGCTCAACAGGATCGTCATCATCATAACGAGCAGTACGCAAAATGGAACGGCGATGAACTCGGAAGGTGGCAATTGAATCATCAAGGATTCGAAGAATAGGATCACTTTGGTTACTAGAAGCAAAAGGACCAGAAAGAGTATTGTTAAGGTTGCGGGGGAGCTGAGTCCAATGAGCTCGGCAAATGGGGCAAGTGACACTGCCGTGGCGGACATTGGAAGAGATGCAGGCAAAATGGAATGCATGGGAACACTGAGCAGTGAATATAGCTTGACCTGGACTGCTGCCCTTGCTGTGATAACTAAGAGGATCTAAGCATATAGCACACAAACCCTGCAAAAAAATAAATAATAATCACTGTTACAAAGTGACCACCACTGCAATTTAATTCTGGAATAAATGAATCAATCAATAAAATGGTTATACTATTAGTAAGCTAACCATACTTAGGACCTATTTGAATTGACTAATTTGAACTTACATCTATTAGTTTAAACACTTATAAGGCTGTTTGAGAGAGCTTACGGAATCAGTTTACGACATGTCCATAAGCTATTTTTGTCTCATTTCCATAAGCATTTTAGTATAAGCTTATAGATTATATAAAAACTATCTGAATTTATTGTATCTTTTGTTATCAAAATAACTTCTACATAAGCACTAATATGATAAACGTTCATGCTATAAGTGCTTAGTTGAGCTTATATATTGGAACAAAAAACTTTTATTAGAAGCAGCGCTTTTGAATGAAAAGAAAAGTGGCCTGCAGACAAAGTTTGGCGGAAGCCAGATGAAGATGTGAATAAATGCTAGGGACCATTTGACCTAACTTATTTTTTACTGCTCTTCCCCTTAAAAGAAGTTAGGCCAAACAGTATTTTTAAAAACATCTTAATTAAAAAATGAGCTTATCTTTTAATTATGAAAACTGGATATAAGGAAATACTTTTCACTATTTTAGAGGACTTTTTCAAATCTTATCTGATTCTTAATCAATTGATTGAAGTAGGGGAAGATGCAGTTAAACTTTATGGACATTGAAAAAATGAGATTCCAATTTCAAAAAAGTTCACTCCCTTCATTAGGAAGCTATTGGATATGTATATAAACTCTTAAATTTGTCCAGAATGGTTTTCACAATAATAGAAGGAAAAGCATGATCATGCATGTTATGGCAGATGAAACTTCCTAATGTAGGGTATGCTTTGGTAAAGAATTGATTCTTGGCTTCACATATGCGCCATGTGCTGGTGTATCAACATGCTAGTATCCTCTATTCACTACTTTTCTATTCTAAACAAATTTGAGAACCAAAATAAGTGCTTAAGCATCTCATTAAAAAAAGTTCAAGTAAAAAAGCAAAACCGTTCCATAAGGCCAATCATTGAGGCTCATTGGATTCTGAAGTATTAGAAGAGAATATAATAAAAAAATGAAGATAAGAATCCAAAAAAGAATAGAGTGCCAAAATGTGAAAATAGTCAAGAGATACTTTTAGCAGGGAAATTGTCTTTAATCCTAAACTAGTGAATTTGTTGATAATATTAATGCATACCAAGTTTACATTTGTAGAATGTTATTAATACCAAACAAAAAAAAATTATGGTGGTTTAACTTTTAAGGAGCTATGTCAATTACCTTACTATGAAGCTCATTGTTGTTGATGTTAGTAGTTATACTTGAATCAGTTTCTTCAATTATCTCCCCTGAGGAATTTTTTATCGTAGATGGAGACACAAAAGAGGAATTTGAGATCTGCAAACATATTAAAAACCAAAGTAAATATCAAACTCCCTTGTTAAGCATAGACACACACAGACACGTATATGACACAGACACAGACACGTCGACACAAATAATTTAATCAAATCACATTTGTCGGTGACGTGTCGGACATTAGAGACATACACGTCTTTGATCAGAAGTGTTAAGTGTTTCATATGACATATGTTATGACAAAAATCACACTCAATCAAAAAGTGACTTCATAAGAAAAATTGAAACATATTATGACAATACTATTAACCACAATAAATTCATGTGGACTAAATTACCCTTTAATTAACCACACTATCATCACCAAAACAACAGTATTACTACTAGGAAAAAAACAAAAGGGAAATTTTGAACATAATGGACTAGCAAACATAACTAGGAAGAAACATCATCAATTCCAAAAATTTCACATTTCTAAGACATAATAAACCCAATTAAGAAAAATTGCAGTTTATTCAAAAATGAAGGTAAAGTTTGCAACTTTATCCAAAATGCTGAAAACCCAAGAAGTAAAAAATGCATTTTGATAGAAGAAAAGTACATACAGTAGCAGATAGAGAACAAGAAGTGTCAATGGTAACTGGATCCACCAATGTTTTTCTTCTTGAGAATGAACCACATGCATATGCTGCTGCAACAACAACAACTTTCCTTGCTACTTCTCTTAGCTTTGATGTTCCTCTTCTTCCTCCACCTTCCCTCATTCTCTCTCTTTTTCTGAGCCTGAAGAGTGAGAGGCTTTTGTATTTGTAGAGAGAGAAAGAGGGGACAAAGTTCAGGAAAG
>Ga0209282_1002429_pt1 | contig 10767 bp, 5 predicted proteins | sample Mtrugardesep15_FD_187529 | JGI IMG/M metagenome (GOLD analysis project Ga0209282, IMG submission 187529) | Root nodule microbial communities of legume samples collected from California, USA - M. trunc garden sep15 (SPAdes) (version 2) | ecosystem: Host-associated > Plants > Roots > Nodule...
CTCGGGGACCAACTTGATTCTCTTGTCTGATGATGATACAGGATATATGCCATACAGAATTGATAATTTCTCCAAAGAGGTATGTCCATAGTGTTTTCAGTTGCATTACAATATTTATTTAGATTCCGAAATTGTGGTGCTGACCTATGCTCCTTTAAGGGCTGCTGGTTTTATTTAATGATTAATGAGTTGAGGTGGCACTTATAGTGGAAAATAGCCTTAGGTGGTTTGGGTATGTAGAGAGAAGAGCTGTAGATTCTGTAGCATGGAGAGTAGCTCGGATGGAGGATAGTTAGATCACTAAAGGCAGAGGAAGGCCTAGAAAAATTATAAGAGAAACTATTAGAATGATTTAGAGAATAATGAGTTGGACCGAAATATGCTCAAGTCTTATAACACGACTATTATGACCATATCTCAACGGGTTGTGGGTTTTGAGCACCCCTCTCAGGCCCATGATTGGACATATGGAGCGTGGACAAATACATGTTGAATAACATAGATTATTGCTTACAAAGATATCTAGAATAGACTTTGATATTATTTTAGAATTTCATTTTAAGGTGTGATTCATCTTCAAAAGCTAGGTCAGGAGCTATAAGGACTACTTTGACCATATTTCTAGTCGATGCTAAATTCCAACAGTAGAGATTAGAGATGCTGGTAGAATCTTGGCTTAAGTGATTTAGGCTGTACAGAGAAGACTTGTAGAAGCACTAGTAATTAGAGTAAACTGGATGGAGAATAGTCCAATACTTAATGGTAGATGGAGACTAAAGAGAACCGGTGGCCAACCCATTATAAAATTAATGCGCTGCTAAACACAGAAGTCCGTATTGGATGAATACCCTAGTCAAAGCTGAACTTTTGATACACAATAATTATAAAATTAATTTTAATTTATAGAATCAATTGAAAAATCTTCCCATCTGTTTCCTTGACTAAACATTTATTGTTGCTATACAAAATGTCACTTTATTTTGCATTAGTGATGAATTGAGAGTGTTCTTTCTTTACTTACGTTACACTGTTATAAAAGCCTTACACCAATAGAGCATGGGCATCACTTGCTATTTTTAATCATTATGTAACTGGATTTTATTGCTACTTTCTAGATATTGCGAATATATCAGCAGAGGTGTGAAGTTTTTGACACAGTCATTCACTCCTATGCTTCTAACCCTTACACCTGGGATGAGCCCTCCTATCCTCATCGTCTTGTTGTGGAGGTAAAATTACTTTTGTACAATGAAAACCGCCTATGACTTAACCTAACAATGTTTGTTACCAAAATTGAAGGTACCTGGCGAGCGAGTTTTGGGGATGTATGCTCTTGATGATGTTAAAGAATATATGCCTGTCCACTTGCCATCAACCTCTGAGGTAAAACATTTTTCATTTTCCAAGATTAAAAAAGTTGTTTTTACATGTTACATATTCCATTCATAACATATTACACCTTTTTTTTTTTTTTTTTTTTTCATTGTTGAAAACTATTGAGTATATTAGGTATATATAGTGGGAGGAAAAGGAGAGAACAAATTGTAACTAATTGACTATAATATGGACATGTGTTGTGTGGTGGATCTGAAAATAGACTGAAATGTAAAGATTAATATGAAAATACTTGAGTAGAACACACTCAGAATATAGTGTTGATATACACGGTAAGATTCACTTACTTCAAAACTGGCTTTTAAGGTGAGGGATACCTTCCACTTATAAAAACTTTTTGAAGTCATATCACATTTAAATGAGACTCTCAACAGAGGCTCAATGCAATAAATACAAAATAAATATATGAAATCTTATACCCATTTACAATGTATGATATGTTACGATACAATATGCTTCTACAATAATCCTACACAATGAATATAAAGATCCTAATATATTTTCAACAGAGAGAACCTCAATAAATAATCCATTGACACAACACATCTAAATTACAGTAATTCGAAACTGTAAAATTAGTTAAATAATTTCAAGAAATAAGAAATATTATAGAGCAATTATTGATGACATTTGTGGAGCTGATTCTTTTAGCACGTGATAAATAGCAGTTTATCTTTGATTACAAGTTTGGATTCCCCGGTAATCTAATGTTCGCTTATGTAAATTTGATTCCAGAAGCCAGAGAGGATTTTCTTTGTATCCGTTCATGCAGAGGGAGCAACAAAGGTGACTCCGTAGTAACTTTATTTCATATATCTGACATGGAAAATCACAACTCTTACCTTCTATACTTTTTTTTCCTTTCAGGTCCTCAGTGTTCTCGATTCAAATTACCACATTTTTAATGAAGTGAAGAAATCAAGTGTTCCAAATGCTACAGAGAAAAGGTTATATGATCATAATCAAGTTAGACCTGCAGAATATAAAGACAAGATATCAATTTCTATTCCATGTATTGGGATTTCCTTGATTAACTCGTACCCACAGGTAGTTGAACTATGAACTTTTAGATTTGGTACTCTTCTCTCCTTAATATCAAAGGATAGCTTAGCTACAACTTAGTATAACTATTATGTACCCTAGAGTAGCTAAGAAATGTCTCTTAACAGTTACTGTAACCAACTCAATAGATTGTAACCAACTCAACTGACACTTGTCAGTTGAGCTGTAACTAAATTGAGAAATCACAATAACAAAATTTCAGAGATCAAAGAATCTCTATAGTTGAATTCATGAATCTAATATTAATAATACTTCCATTTCTGTAGGAGTTGCTCTTTGCGTGTATTAATGATATACAAATCAACCTACTGCAAAGTTTGGATCGCCAAAGGCTTTCCATGCGAATATCATTCGTACAAATTGATAACCAGTTGCGCTCTACTCCATATCCAGTTATGTTGTCCTTCAATGGTGGATACAGATCCCGTCAAGTTGATTATACAAAATTTAGGGATGATGCCACAAGATCAAGAATTGAAAAATCAAATCAAATGAATTTCTCCAGCAGCTCTTCTAGTCCCGTTTTCTGCCTAGAAATATCTAAGTGGAAGAAGAAAGACATATCCTTTCTTTCATTTGAGTACATAAAATTGAGGTATTTATAAAGTTTGTTGCATCTTTACAGTTTACTGTGACTAATGTTTCCTGGCGTTTATGTACTTTAAAGTGATTTCTTATCATACATAATATCCTTAATGCTTGCAGGATGGCAGATTTCCGTCTTGAGATTGAACAAGAAGTCATATTAAGCTTATTTGAGTTCTTTACAAATATCTCTTCAGGGATGCAGTATGGAACCAAACCATCTTCAAATCAATATTACGGGACATCATTAAAGGATTCATCTTCTGTACAAACTAGTGAAAATTTCAGATTGAATGGTGACCAAAGTCCTCTTGGATTTGCTCCGATATTTAATGCAAAATCTAAGAAAATTGCATCTTTGCCTTCTATCGTTCCAATTGGAGCCCCATGGCAGGAAATTTACCTGTTAGCCAGAACCCAGAAGAAAGTTTATATCGAAATGTTTGAATTGGCACCAATCAAATTGACCTTAAGGTCACTTTCTCATTCTTAAATTTATTCTGACTTCAGTTTTGGCTACTTCTGGATTGTATTTAAAGACTCACTAACATAATTTATACAATTCCAGTTTTTCCAGTGCACCTTGGATGCTTCGCAATAGAATACTCACGTCGAAGGAGTTCCTTATCCATGTACGTTTTTTTTTTTTATAGGCAAATGTTAGTAGTTAGTAGTTAGGGTTCAAACCCCAGTACCCTTCACATAGAGTCACATTCATTTCCATAGACAGATTTCAAATCAAAGAACTGTACTATTGAACAAAAAAACACATCTAAACATGAAAAATTACATCCTAATTATTTTCATTTCAAACCCATGAAAAGACACATTTATTGGACTAAAAATTGATGAACACAACAGAAATTTTGGCAAAATCGCAGAGCAAGCGCCATTCTGAGCACTCTGTGTAGGGTCTGAGTTCTATTTCTGATTCAGTCAGTGCAGCTAAAGGGTTTTCATTTCTATACGCCTATTTAATTGCCATTATTGGAAGCTTTAAAAGTTTCTTAGATATATGATTGCACATCCAACTGATTATATATAATTACAGCGAGGTCTTATGGCTCTTGCTGATGTTGAAGGAGCAGATATTTATCTGAAGGATATAACCATTGCGCATCACACGGCTAGTTGGGAGTCCATTCAAGAGATTCTAATTAGGCATTACAACCGGCAACTACTTCATGAGACTTACAAGGTAATGAGTTAGTTTTCATCACAGACTCATTCTATGTTTTGTCGTTCATCATACTAGAAATGTTAAGTGTACATCAATGCATGAAGTTGTCAAACTTATTTCAATTGTCTATCTTGATTCTTGGAAATTTTCGTTCTTTCTGTTGACGAGTTATCATTAGTGTAGTTTTAGTAGTTTTATATTGATAGATTTGAATTAGGGTTAAATTTCTAATTGAAAATATTTTTAACTGCAGCTAGTTGATCGGTTATATCAACATTTTTTATATACAACATCCTGTATAACAAGAACATAATGAACTAATCTTCATTAAATTTTTAATTACTTTTGTACATGGTGCATTGCCTTAAAGAACTCAGTGTAACATCTGTATAACAGCAATTTTACCTTTTTTGATATAAATCTGTAGTTGTTTGGTTCGGCTGGTGTCATTGGTAATCCCTTGGGTTTTGCAAGGAGCATGGGGCACGGGATTAGAGATTTCTTATCTGTGCCAGCAAACAACATTATGCGGGTAAAAAAGCCTTGCCAGGGTTTCCCTTTCTTCAATTATTTTTGTTCTCCCTGTGGAACAATTCAGATAAGCATTATTGATTTATTTTGCAGAGCCCTACTGGACTTATTATGGGCATGGCTGAAGGCACCACCAGTCTTTTAAGTAACACACTCTATGCTGTCAGTGATGCAGCTTCTCAATTCAGTAAAGTTGCACGCAAGGTGATTCTTGCTTTGATTAAATTGTAGGTTGATTTATATGTTTACTTTGTTTTTAATCCTTTCTAGCCTTTTCTATTTCCAGGGTATTGTTGCTTTTACATATGACGACCAAATAGCTTCAAGGATTGAAAAAAAACAGGCAACTGTAGCTTCTGATAGTAAAGGCGTTATTAATGAAGTCTTGGAGGTACTAAAACATGTTTCCATTGATTCATGTAACCCCCTTCTACGGTGCACCTCACCACCTGCATTATTTTTTTCTGCATAATGTGAATGGTTTCTTTGTATATTAAGTTATTTCACTCGCCCATGTTGTTTACAGGGACTCACTGGTCTTCTTCAGTCTCCAATAAGAGGAGCCGAGAAGCATGGTCTTCCAGGTGTCCTGTCAGGTGAATTGACGTGAATGAATTGTTCTGATATCTTTATAAGTTGGAGGCAACTTTAAGAATTACCAGCAGCAATTATTGTTGGAAAAGGACTTATTTTTGCTTGTTTACTGATTGTGCTTTCTTTTTCATATTTCTTTAATGTAGGAGTTGCTTTAGGGATTACAGGACTTGTAGCAAAACCTGCAGCTAGTATACTAGAGGTTACTGGCAAAACTGCGCAAAGTATTAGAAACCGTAGCAAACCTAATCAATTAAGATCACACCGCTTTAGGGTACGCCTTCCAAGGTCACTTAGCCATGAATTTCCTTTGAGATCTTATTCATGGGATGAAGCCGTTGGAGCATCAGTCCTTGTGGAGGCTGATGATGGCTTAAAGTTCAAAGACGAGAAGTTAATGGCTTGCAAAGCCCTTAAAGAAGCCGGTAAGTTTGTTGTCTTAACAGAGAGATATATAATGACTGTTTTCAGTCCAAGTTTGAGAGACTTGGGCAAGCCTGAATTTTGCGGCATCCCTGCTGATTTGGAGTGGATAATTGAATGGGAGATTGGATTGGAGAGTATAATACATGCTGATTGTGCTCAAGGGCTTATTCACATTGTTGGTAGTAGACCAGACTCGTCTTTTATGCATGATCAACATTCTCCCAAAAGAAGCAGCAAAACGAAACATGTGCGTTATATCCATTATCCAACTCATCTTCCACTTCCTCAAACAGACATAGAACTAGCACGTGAAGAAGATGCAGCCAACTTATTACAGCTTTTGCTGTCTGGTATAGAAAAAGGGAAAGGGAGAGCTTGGGACTGTGGGCGGATCTTGCATCGAGCAAATATGAAAAAACTTGCATAGTTTCTAACATTACTAAAGCTCATCAAAAAGAAGGGAACATTTTTGGGGAAAGAAGTTAGTGTGTTCTTTTCCTTGTATTATCTTGTACATTATGTATATTCAACATTTTTTGGATGTAAATATCACGATATTAAATTAGTTTCTTCACTGTTTTTTGTTCAAGCGTAATTTGTTCGAAGTAACAATAATAATATGGTAGTGTTTAGAGTAAAAAAAAGTTGTATACATCATTGTAATTTTTAAGATTTGAGTTGATGATTTAGTAAAAAAAAATTGATTTGATGGTGGTACTGTATTAATAATTATATATAATGGTACATTGTATTAAAAAATAAATCTTATTTACACTATTTTATATTGTATGTATTAATATTAAATTAAATTTGCTAATAATATATTCCTGAAAATACTAATTGAAACATACTATTAAATACTATACTATAGTATAAAGTTGTTACCAACTCAATTGATACATTGCAAAATACACACAGTGACCATTTTCCAATTATTTTAAAATAAAAAACAAACGTAATCTTTGTACCCAAAAATATATATTATATACATGATGTGTATAGGCTTAAAGACATTTTTGGCCCTTTAACTTTGCACTAGTTGCGATTTCGACCCTTTATTAAAAACTCTGCATTCCAATCCCCTAAGTTTCTCTCCTTCTGTAACTTTCAATTTTGATCATTCAAAATCAACCATTCAAGACACTAAAAACAAACAAGTGTGGTTGTTTTGTTGAGTAAGTTTTAAATTTATAGGACAAAGAATATGGTTTGGGACTAGTTTCTTGGATTTGAATTGCAAAGCTTTAATGGATGGTAAGAATCCTAAATCCCCAACCCTAACTATAATACTCCATTTTCTTCTCAAACCACATTCAAACAATTTTTGTATTGTTTAAACATTTATTCATATAATTTATTTCATGATTAAATTTCACATTTGGGCATTGAATTGCATTAGTCGATGTTGAAATTTTTTTCTGAAAGATTTTTCATGTATTCTGGCGTTGACATGATAAAAGAGGAAGGAAGGATAAAATGTTTATGGAATTTAGATATTTGATGATATTGTTCTAGTGAAGAATTATGGATTTGACGAGTACTTGGCACAAAGATTAGCAAAACAAGGTCTGTGTTACACAGAATACACCAAAAAAGCATAACAACTATAAGATAACCCGCTAATAACACACATAAGTTGCATAACCCACTAATTATTAATTAACACACATATTTAGAAGTACTTGAGTAACTCCTCCATTTATTCTTCTTCATATTCTCTTAAACTATATTCCCTTAACCTCTAATTTCTTAACCTCTGGAAAAGGCTCCCCCATAACCTCTAAATAGATGTCCTTAATGTTCTCTGCACGATTTTCATCTGCAGAAAGCTTATCAAGTAAAGACACCCATTTAGCACGATCGACTTCACGCCTTGCGAGTGCTTCCTGCAGGTTAAGACACTAAAGAATTAAAATTGTGTCAAAAGCATTGTTAAAGGCCCCATCTTTGTTGAGACTTGAAGAAAAACTTGCCTTACTAAGTGGTTTCATTCGTTTCTTCTTTAGCCCAGGCAGAAAGCTATTCTCTGTGCTACCCGTAGTTTGACTCTGAGCAACTTCTGTGTGTGTGTGTTGATCAAATAAGAAATCAACAGTGAGGTTATTTGAGAAAATGCATACATATCAAACTGAATTAGGAAAAGAGGATTACCCATTGGTGCTTCTGAGGTACCCATTGGGGAGAGACTATGCTGCTGATTTAATTTCATAATAATAAATTAAGGAATCAGTGTATGTAATTCCATCACAAAACATTCAAAAAAGAAAACCCCAATTCAAAGGTTCGAAACCCTAATCCCACAAATTGGAGAAGAATCAAATATAAAATTGAAAAAAGAATGATATAATACCTCTATATTGTTCATGTTCAGGACGGTGAAGAACGCGAGAGGGATTAACTATGAAAACGCGATCTGTGAATATCGACAACGTTAAGCACAAAAAGTCGGATAAGTGTTTATATATCTACCAACATTGATCAAACGTTTTCCTTGACATATTTTCACCCTAATTGGAATAGGTTGATGTGTCACAAGTATTGCGATGCAATGAAGGAATGATCTGCGGTTATTTTGGAGTTATTGATTAATTAGGGTTAAACATAGGGGACACTTTCAAGGATTGTTTGATACATACACACAAAAAAACATAAATAATATGGAAGATTAATAAAAACATGGTTATTCATTAATTAGGGTATATTATATATAAAATAATTATAAGATAAATAAAACAATCTAGCATATTTCATCGTGACCGTTGTTCAAACCACAACTTCTTTGTTTATGTGTGTTTGAATTTTCAATGGTTATTATCATTTCATCCTACCAAAAAAAATCTAACAATAACATTTTATCAAAACTTATTAGTATTAGTTTTTCACAGAAATAAAACAATCAAGCCAAATCATAATGAAAGAATCAAATAATTTGCTACATATTTATTATGTGTCTCGAATTTTTTCCTACTTCCCAATCCCGATAAAAGCTTTAGGTGATTGATTGTTTTCATGGTACGTAATGTTGATGTTAGTTTGTTTAATGGGTTGGAAATGGAATACCTCATATGCTCATGTGAAATACAATGCTTTGCTTATTTAAAAATAATAATATTTATATAATTATGAAAATAGTTCACAGCTACTCCTTTTGAATAACATTTTTTGCTATTCAAGTGGAAAATAAACTCATTACATTATTATATTCACTCACACTATTTCAATTTATTAAGAACTTTGCACAAAAAGTATAGTCCCAAAATGCTCCAAATCTTACACATTAGCTGCTTGTTATTTTAAGTTTCCACTTCATAATTAACTAAATAACAACTAATAACTACTAATATTCGTCATATTATTTTTATGTAAACATCATTTACATGCCACCTCCTTTTTCTTGATTTTGTACATATTCACTTTGTTTTTCATCTTCATCTGCTTCTAGTGAATCTTGATTATCCTTAACCTCTTGGGAAGTATTACTGTGACCATTGTTACTATTATGGTTTCTTTTATCATCTACCACATGTCTCACAACTATTTCAACAGTGTCAAATTCATTGGAGCTTTGTGATGGCACTAATTGATTATTTTTCTTTATCTCTTTACTCTTACCCCACACAACCGCATATAAGCCACATACAATCAACACTGATCCAATAATGCTGAAATTAACAAAAGTAACAAATTTCAAGTGAGCCAATAAATCAGTACATTGTGACGAAAATAAAACATATAATTTTTATCTTTAAAAAAAATTATAATTTTTACAAAATAGTTTTACACATACATCCCATAACGTATTATTATATCATTTAATTTAATAATTTAAAAATATATGACGTATCATATTCACTAACTAATTACGTGACACTACATAATTGAATGCATGTGTAATATATTTTCGTAACAACTATATAGATTATCTCAAAATGAAATGAAAACAACAAAAAGAAAGCATACCTTCCAAGGTATAGATTCTCATTCAACATGGTACAACTAGCTAAGGCCACAATGACAAGCACTAAAGGGTTAAAAGCAGAGGCAAACAATGGACCTCTCATGTGAACACACCATGAAATTACAACAACCATTGCTCCTGAAGCCACTATACCCTGCACCCAATTCACATATAGAGTGCTAATCAATAAAGATTTAAACATTGTTTTCATTATTCTTTTTATATAATTATTAAAAACAAAGAGCATATTTTATGTTCATTATTGAATTATAAAATAAAGGTGAGAGAATATTATGTTAAAATAAAGGCTTAAATACACTTATGATACTCCTTTTTTTATTTTTATTTTTTAAAATCCCTCCAATTTAACTTTTTTTCTCCCAAAATTTTGGTCTCTTGTATCACTTTTAGGTCATTTTTTCATGGCGTGACTTATTCATTTAAAACGAGACAATGTTTAATAGACATAAATATTCAATGTTTTTTTAATAAGCGTTGTAACATCATAAATGTGCCACATCATAAAAAATAACTTATAAAATATGAGATAAATGACCAAAATTCAAAAGAAATTTTTTTAAATCAGCGGACCAAAAAACAAGTTTTTAAAATGGAGAACCAAAACTTCATTTTAAAAATAATAGGGGGATCGTATATAAAGAAAACATACTTAAAATACATGAGTTTGGAGTGACTTTTTCATTACCTATTTTACCCCTCATTTAAACTATTTTATCCTTTAATAATATTATTTTTAATTTTAATTAAAAAAATTAAATCTCATTAAAATAGAAAATATCTCACTACAATTGAAACGATATTATCAATATTATATATATAGATGAAGGGATAGAGATTTTAGACTGAATTAATTATACCGTAAACAAATTTTCCTATATTAATGTTTTATTGTTGGTGGTATTAAAAAAGATAAAAATTTATATTATATTTGTTAAATTATTGTTGTTATTGAAAAAGATAAACAATGATTTTTTAGGTTTGTTACAATTTAAAAGTCACAAATATTTGTACTTAT
>Ga0209282_1002430_pt1 | contig 10766 bp, 4 predicted proteins | sample Mtrugardesep15_FD_187529 | JGI IMG/M metagenome (GOLD analysis project Ga0209282, IMG submission 187529) | Root nodule microbial communities of legume samples collected from California, USA - M. trunc garden sep15 (SPAdes) (version 2) | ecosystem: Host-associated > Plants > Roots > Nodule...
CAATACAACCACCAACTAGGACCTTCATTCCTCCGGACCGGTAGATATATGTACATATACGTTCAAGATGAACACATAAAGGATGAACGAACATTGCTTGTGTGGTGAAAACCATCAAATATTGAATTTGCTCAATTAAAAATTACCGTTTTTTGTACCAATTTTTTTTATAACGTTTTTTCTCTATTTAAACCTACGCCTTTTTCTTACAAAGTATTTTAAATTTGGTCAATGTTATTTTGTATTTTTAAAATTTTATCATATCTAGAGGATTCACTAGAAAATCGCAAGCTCGCCATTACTTACCACTCATGAGTCATGACTGGAAGCTGCAGAGGTTTGGTTTGGAATGATAGGGACATAGGGTGAATATGAGAGAAGGGGAAGAAGAAAAGGGATCAAGCATTATTCCCGGGCAAGTTCATGCGAGTTTGTAATAAAATGGTGGAGTATTGAGTTCAGAGTCCTCACCTTTCACAACTCTCCCCCTATTAGACACCCTATTCACTTGTAGCAGTAAACTCTGCCCCAATCCATTGCATAACAGTCCAGTCTCCATTATTATATAACAAGCTTTCAAAGACAAATGTGTGTTTGATTGTTTTTAATGTAGTTTGTGTTAAACTACGTTAAAAACCGTATGGTTGGGGGCAGTAGCAATTTTGTACAATTCAATTCAACATAACTTTAATTCACTTGTTCAGGAAAGCATAACTTTAATTCAACATAATACACTGAATCTGCATTGGGTTATGACACATTTCGATCACAGATGGACACTGGGTGTCACATTGATGTCAAATATATTCTCATTCATGACAAAAGCATGGTCACGAATCACAATTCAAAGGAATAATGATAAAAGACCATATCCAAATAAGCCAAAAACCCAGGTAAAACGTCCAAATCTGATAATTATCTTCTAGTTTTGGACGTAACAAGCTTTCAACAATATTCACCAACCTGAACACGACCTATATCTTTGACTACAGCGGAGAAGAAGCCCGACCTCTATCTCAACAAGATCTATGCTTTCAACAATGCCTCATTTAAAAATTCCACCAGTCTCGAGCCTCAAAGAATGAGGAACTGAGCAAGACATTCACCCCAATATCCATTGATTAAGTTGAAGAGCAATTCGAAAATGTAGATCAAGACTCAGGACCAAAGTGGTTCAACCATCAAAAAATGAAATCACTAAGTTGTGCACGTTTGCCTTTGTGGCCATTCCTTTTTACGATATATGCACTTTCTTCTGCACCTGCATTCAAACAATTCATCCTATGCCTGACCCAAGGCAAAAAAGTTAATTGAGCGAAACACAGAAGACTGAAACAATGAGGCATTCAACATGAATGGCAGAAAAGACAACACAAAACCTCTTTTTCTTAAAGGAAGACAACACGAAACCTAACCCCCTAAAGCCGTCAGCGTGGAATTTAATGAGCACAAAACAAGAAATTATGCTGTTTCACCATTTTCCATAGTAATATTGGAAAACAAATAACAAAAATGAAGGCAATAATTTTCTAATTATTAATGTCAAAAAATAAGAATAAAAATTTCTTAAACCAAAACGAAAATAAATAAATATTAAAAAAAAAAGAAGCTTAACTCTATAATCAACAGAAAAAATTACATTTTAAAAACCAATTATGATTTTATTTATTAAGGGTCATGCTAACATGTGCCCTGTTAAGGATTCCACAAATAGCAAGTATTTATTGAGAAAATTTTATTTTCAACTTTTTGAGAAATAATTTGACACAATTTCCAATAGATAATTTCTATTTTGGTATAGGGCACATGTTAGCATTTCCCATTTATTAAATATAAAAAATAGGAATATATCCCTAGGCATGTAACCAAACACGGTCACTGTAAATATTTTAGCATTTTGTGTCCAAACATTCAAATTCCATGACATTTAAGATACCTACAAACCAAACACTTAATGTTAAGGAGTAGAGAAAATGCTTACCATGTGAAGTGGTCTTCACAGCATATAGAACCCGATATAATTGAAAACCCGGCTCCTTTCCTTCATAAGACAAGTAAATAATATATTTGTATCAAGCTAATAAAAAGAGAAGAAAATGGGACAAAAGTTGACATCACATACAACATAAACACTAAAGAGTAAAGACTAACATATCTGTATTCTGTACATGTATGCATGCATGACAGCAGATAACACAGTTAAATATTGAACAACTGATATTATTTTGACCCTATTAAACCAAAAGTCTGCCTTTATAGTACAAAAGTAAATTTGAATAAAAAGGGGGAACCTTGTGCTATAAAGCTATCGCTTAGCCGAGCTCAATGCAGAAATACAATTTATAAAACCACATTGTTTGAAAGTAAATTGACGAGGACTATGATAAAAGAAACTGAATATACCTACCATGTTGCAGTATACATGTCATAGAACTTTTCAAAGGCTTTGTCGAAGCAATAGTGACAAACCAAGAGATCTTTGATGTCAGTGACCTTGCAAGTTGACTTGCAGCATTTAACCTATAGCAACATAAATTGACATGAGATGATTAGCTGTTGGATGAAACAAGGTTGCCAATCAAAGATGTCGCGCAAAACATGTATAGGCACACAACTTATAGCAACATAGCTTGACATGAGTTCATAAGCCGTAGGATGCTAAATCAAGTCATTCAAAGATGTGTTACACGTAACACGTTTATGCATACATGATACCTGCTTGATCGTATCTCTTGAGCTGCAAGACCCACATACCTTGGGTAAAATGGTTTATGGGGAATATCTCTCTCTCTCTCTCTCTCATGGACATCTACAGCTGGTCAAATAATGGATCTAAGATAGACTCTAATACCAAATATTAAAATTTGAGTTGTAAGTCAAACTCAATACCAAAGTTAGCTCAAGAAATGAAGATTGCCCATGTCTTTGTAAGAATTAATTAATTTGGACATATCTCTAACCAATATGGATCTCAACAAGCAGAAATCAGTAGCGCGAATGGAGGGAGAGAGAGAGAGATTAATTATATATGTGTGACCAGACTATGTTTGCAAAGACTTGCAAAAATCACAAGGAAAAAGCAGACAACAATAACTACCGCCACTGATCCAAGCCATATAGACTTGACAAGGTTATAGAGGGAGAGCAAGAAAAAGTTATAGGCCAAACAATTGAGAGGCTTAGAAATAATGGCCTACCTTTGGCGCAAATATGATACATACAATGTTTAACTTACATAATTTATAAACACTGTTTTCTTTGTGGACAGTTTAGTGTGTGTGTGTGTGTGTGACTTCAAATATGATAGATACTCGTGTTAAAATTCATGGTCAAGATTAATACAGTGTTTAACTTCAAATATGATAGATACTCGTGTTAAAATGCATTCATATATATATAAATAAAGTGAAAATTTAGCCTTTATTCAAGTAATGCACTTAAAGGAGAAAACTCACCAGTCGTTTTAGCTTGTGTGAGTAATATTTTTGATGCGAAGGGTGTGTTCTTATATGATCATCCAAGTGACCTGCCCTGGAAAATAGGAATCTTAGAATTCATTAGAATGCGAAAACACAAAGAAAATATCACATGTGGGAGGTCAGAAAGATCACGGAGGAATGCATAGTAATATCTACATCTATGATTGCATTCGTGCATTGCTTTCGTGCTTTAGTTTATGTTTCACAGTTACAAATCAGCACCAACAACGGCACCAGCTATAAGCACATAATAATTTGACAGAAAAAGCTGCTTATTATATCAATCAAAAGTGCATTACTGTTTAAGAATGGGCATTAAAAACATCTATTACTCCCTCTGTTTCAAAATACATGTCGCAGTCAACCACTACACATATGCCAATACACAACGTTGACCATTAATATCTTTATCTTTAATTATATATAATAAAAAATTATAAAAATTTGATATTTTGAAAATATTCATTGAGACAAATAAAACAACATCTTACATGCTAACATTTGTATTTATATATTAGTTAAAAAATATGATCAAAGTAAGCTATGTGAATAGTGCACATTGTAAAATTGCGACATGTATTTTGAAACAAAGGGAGTATTTATTGGTGCATAGTATCAATAACCAGCATTCTTACGAATACAATCTTTTCCTGATTATCATTATACATTGATAGTTTCCCCGCCAATAATCATCTGAATTAATACACTTGAAAAGATAGGGTAGATACAGAAACTCTTAGATGCTGCCTTACATAGTCGCTTGTAATTCTGAGACATGGTGCATAGTCAGAGTATAAAATTTAAGCTTACCCATCACAAAGAACAATACTACAGTCGATGCATGTGGCCAGATTCGATGAGCTGCGGCATGTATTACAGTTTGCAGCTAACAAGTCTTTACCAAGCTGGTGGCATCTGCACAAAAAAGTCAATCAAATCTGCTGAGTTTGCTTCACTTCTATGACAGTCTTCACAAGAGCAGATAAATGTTGACCCACTTAAGAAGTGCAATCATTCGACAACATATTTTCTTCAGAGAATTCAAGAAAGAGCATTAAAGCATACACATATACATTAAACAGTAGTACAACTACGAACAATGAGTTAGTTTCCACAGTTGAAAATAAAATTCAAAAAGAAAATATTTAAGCCATTCTACCTAAAAGGCTAAAACTCATCTCCCTTTATGCTCAAGGAGTACTCAGGAAAAAAAAAAAAATCCTCTAGGGCCATACACAAATTCACCATTAAGCACTGAGCATGTGGAATACTCCACAATAACATATATCTATCATTCACATTCCTTATAACCCAACAATGCAGCATGCACACTTCATAATATATATCAATTGACCGAGAAGAAAGACTGGACGAAAAGGTAAAAAATACTGTAGAAAACTTGATAGTAAACAAAGAGTGATTTAGTACTTGTCTTGGTATCAAGCTAGAGAATGATAGAATAAAAATAGAGTGCGAGGAACATAGAATTGCCAAGGCAAGTAAAAAGAAATTTACAAACCTTCTATACAGCCCAAGAAGATCCTTTGGAATGGAACTGGATTTATTACTTCTTCCCACTGTGATCTATTTTATAAAAACAAATCATTACCAAAAAAGAAAGGTCAACGAACTCCTATGCAAATATAGCATTGATGACAAACCTCATTGCAACTCTTTACTAGACAATCTTCAGCCAAGTGCCCAGGTCTTCGACATTTCCAACTACAGTAAAACAAAACCCATAACCAAAGACCAAATCAAAAAGGGGGAAGTATACATATTTTTCACAAATGCATGGCACTAGAACATGTGCAGGAATTTGCCATCCTTAGAAACATCAATGTTACAGTGTATATCACCATATACTTGGACCAAGTATTAGATATCCACTGGTTACCATGTAAATTTTTTGCTCAAATTACCTCATTCTCACTTATTCTCTTTCATGCCTTTCTCAGTTTCTTATCATCTCATCCTTCCCCATAGTGGTTTTTGTCCGACAAAGATGCACAATCAGTTGAAATATACCATGCAATTCTAATAAAATTGCTTCTGATTTATATTGTATCATTTCCACCTCAGTTTTGTTTATATATAGTGTATGTATGTACTTGATACCTATAATGCCAGTTTTGTTTATGTATAATGTATGTATTTGCTTCACATCCACTCAAAAATCAATCTCAGAAACCGTTTTTAAACAATTTCTAACTCTTCTTAATGTTCAATTTTCTGCTCAATTTAAATCTGTTCAGTCATATTGGGGTTGGAAACATAGGCCATTAACCAAGTTTCTCACTGGGCTGGGAATTATTCAGACTTATGTTCCCATAATGGAAAATTAAGTGTAAACATAGCCAGATTGTTGAAATGGGATAAATAGCAAATCCAATGTATCCTGACCAATGAAATATTGGGACCACAAATTTTGTTCAGAAGTCTGTCTATTTAAAACCATGTCATTCCTTTTGTAGTCTTATCATAAAACACATGATTATACACCCTAATGCATCTTCAGTTGTGTATGCTATTGCTAACCTCTCTTGAGACCCTATAATCAACACAAACTGCAGTTTAGGTTTCAATGTGTTTGTTGATTACTCATCAAATCATAAAGGCTATACACGCCTATCACCTAATGGAAAAACATGCATTTCCAAAGGTGTCCTCATTAATGAGTTTGGGTATTCTTATTGTATATTTCAAAATCTAATAATTCAACATCTCATGTTCCATCATTTCCCACCTTTTCTCCCTTGAGTTTTTTCCTTCTTCCTCCTCAATCTCCCAATTACTCACCTATAAATTTTTCCCTTTCATCATCACCATCTGTTTAACTTGGCCTCATTAGGTTAAGGTTCTTCAACTGTTAGCTAAAGTTTTCATGTAAGTCAAGTAGTTAAAGATGATCATATTCATATCTGTCTCAATTGCTTTCGTTTATACATAGACTCATCACAGTTGCAATCACTCACTTTTTCATATCAACAAAATTCACAGTTTTAGATTCTCGCGGCCCTCTTTCTCACTCTCACTTTTTCCTCAAGTATCAAAGTCTTTCAAGAAATAAAGATATATTCCAGAAACATATAATCAAAATTTCAGTTAGTATGCAGAAAGTAAAATACTAAACCATTTTCTTTATTTATCTGTCATGACAGTTGAAAAACTAGAGACGTGTCAAAATTCTATGAGCAGATATTGGTGTTCGAGGGAGAAATATACCATTCATAAGTAGAAAGACTAGATCTCTTTTTTGACCAGCGGTGCCGATTATAATCCCAGGTATCATCACTAAAGACAGGAGCTGGTAAGGTATCTCTAATTCCAGATGAGGAGAAATCTTTAGCTTGGTCATGGGAGAAATCTTTAGCTTGGTCATGGGAGGTTCCCTAAAATTATTGTGAATGAAGAAGTGAATATTTAGGACTTAGAATTAGAATGGCTAGTACTTCTAGACAATTTTTTTATGGAGATGTACCTCATTGAGTTTAAGAACTTCCAGAAGTTCATTTTTGCACTCCATGCTACAGACATCATCATCTGTCTACAAAAGCCAGCAAATACAATGCACAGAAAAACTTGTAAAGTAAAAGTTTAAGTGAATATTTACAACATATAACTTACCTCATTGCATATATATTCACCATATCTTCCACATATAAGACAAACAGGTTCTCCAGATACAGGAAAACGCTGTTCATTTCTACTTTTGACTCCATTGGGTTCTTCTTTGTGATCTTAAGAAAGCATTCAAATTCAATGAGACAAACAGATATATTGCTTCATAAATGGTAAAATGGAAACAAGAAACAAAAATTTCAAAAGGTGCAAAAGCAGAAGTTTAAATTTGCAGATTACGAAACAAACCAGAATTCGGAAGAGTATGAGTTTCTTCGCACTCTGAAGAAGCACTGTCATCACCTAAGTATCCATAAATATGACTGAAAATTATTAGAAGCATATACAGATTGTCAATTAATAACATGTTTTCATTAAAACTTTCTTAGACAGAAAGCAACTGTGTACCGGTATATGAAACTACTCGTTATCCCAGGAAAAGCTAATAGGCATGTTTCATTCCCAAAAACTAAAAATAACTGAAAATTATAAAAGAAGCAAAAACAAGATGAAATAACAACGAGTCCGTAACGACAAAATTACTAAAAGAATAGAGAATATCGGCTTCAAGCATCATATGCATATAATATTATAAAAGACTTTAACCATTTTCTCCATCAAATAGTTTCTCTCTGGGTTGAATATACTTTTTATTAAACAAACTTTTGCTTTAAATATTCTAATTAGTCTGATCAAATCCAAAACCTTCCATTTAATAACGTCAACTAATAGATTAGAGTTTAACGGGCATACATTGTCAGTGCAAATTTGTTTTACACTAACATCCATTAGATTATATAACTATGAATTCCAGGTTTTTATCTGCGACGAGAATATAAAAAATATTATAAAAACTTAAAACAGTAACAGTAAACTAAAATTATAGATAAATTATCAGAAAACTCACTTGCATAATCCACCAAGGATAAAGCAGAATTAGGTTTTCCCTGGCACAGAAAAAGCAAAACGTCAAAACGAATAACAGAAGAGTAACGTTCAAAAATTAAGATAAAATGAATCCAATTTCAAATTACCAAAACATCTTCAGTCAATTCAACGCGGTCACAGTTCTTAGACGCATCAACTTCTTTCCTGATCAATAACAACTTATCATCATTTTTTAATCCACAGAAGCAAAACGATAAAATAATGAGTTGAAAATTGCATAATGCATGGACATTGATTTTACCTTCTCTTTAGAATGTAATCGTTGTGTGACATAGAGGAAGGATCATCGTCAACGTCATTCTTATGGTGATTGTGACGGGATTGCGGTGGTCGGGGATGACGGCGGCGTTTGAGGGAGGCGGTGGGAGCGGGAGGCGGTTGATCGTCAGAAGTGACATTACCGGTGGCGATGTTGTAAGCTGAAGATTAGAAAAAATTGGTGAGTGAAAGATAGAGATGGAATTGGAATGAGAAAAGAGATATAGTAGGAAACAAACCATGGAGATTCTGAAGAACGGAGGAGAGACTTAAGTTTCTGTTGTATGAGATTGAAGGATTCTTGTAGAAATTTGTTCGATTTGACATTTGCCCGAAATATTTCGAGAAGAAACACCAAACAAGTCCTGGAAAAAACTCGCGGGAGGAAGGAGAAGGATCCCTTATTTTTATCCTTCGTGAAAGTAAGCGTTTGTCTTTCAGTTTTACTCAGATTTAACTAATTTTTTGCCTGATAAATAAAAATAATAAAATAGTTTTAAATAAAAGGGTAAAATAAAAATAAAAATTCAGTCCAAAAAGGTGTATCCTGTTTATAGATTGGTATACATATATGCACATATCAAATTAGAGGAATACATGTTTAAAAAAAAGTAATGATAATATTTGTACAACTATTTTTTATAATTGTTGAGATAACCTTTCTATTATCTCTTCTTTTTCTCTTTTTGTCGATCAAAAACAATATAGAGAAAGAAAAAAAAGAGTAAGAATATAATGAGTGTACAAAAGAGAGCTGTTCGAAAGATGTCTCCGTGGTTGTACAAATATCATTGATAATAAAAAGGTAAGAAAAATATGTATTGTTAGAAATGAGAGGTTTACATGGTGACCGTTGCATTGAAAAGTGCACATAGGAGATTAAATGACTCATTAAAAAATGCACGTGAAATCTTAAGTCTCTACTTGGGTGTTAACCTTCAATGATGGTTTTCTTCTCACCCATTGACAACCCTTTTTTTCCTCTCAAATTCATCTATCAATCTTTAGAATATGGATTAGCTCACTTTAGGGCACCAAAGTTACCATAACTTGCATGAGTCTCAAGTCTCAACTGTTTAATTAATCATGCATTCAAGATCAATGTCATGCATTCCATATCATGGTTCTTACATGCATTGGTTAAATAATCCATTAAAAAAAAAATTGTCTTGAAAATGCAAGTTGTTACTTTTGTTAAGGTAACAAGTACACCATTCTTTTCTATATTTTTTTATAGACCTTTTTTTATATATATATAAAGTTGATTCTTTTGGTTTCTTAATCACAACTTTACTCCCAAGGTCTTATGTTCGACTCTTTCAATACAAATTTCGATGATCAGAATAATTCAAAATCGATTTACTTAAACCTTTCGTCTTCAAACTCTTTTTCATGAGATCACTTCTCCTATCAACCTTTTAGATTTGACTATTCAAGTTAAATACATCCCTCGTGAAGCAAACTCTTGTTTTGATGATGCTTTAGCTCTTTGATAAGTGCCAAAAAGTAATATTTCAAATGATTATTTACGGCACGTTTGTTACTTGTTTCACAAGTTATTTAGGGAAAAGCCGAGAGAAAAGTGATTATTGACCTATTACGCTTTATTCATCTTACTCTACCCATTTGTGCAGGAATTGAGTGTCAAAACATCAAGCAAGGACCAAAAAGAACAAAAGTGGGCAAAAGCTACTTGGCCATGGCGAGCAGAAATTCTGCCAGGCCAAATATTTCGCCAGGCGAAGCAATGGCGAGCTGAAAGGCGAAGACTTCCAGAAAGTTGAAAGTTCAGGACAAGGGTACTTCGCCATGGCGAGCAGAAATTCCGCCAGGCGAAATAAGGCGGTTTCATCTAATCCTGATGACGTGGCAGAAACCCACTGGCAAAGAAAGCTCATTTCGCCAGGCGAAAAAGTAACTTTTCAGCAAAAGTATAAAAGCCTTTCTTCCCATTTCAGAAAGATTTTTTTGGATATTATGACATTTTAGGGAGAGAGAAAACAGGGGAAACACAGAGAGACCATTGAAGAGCAAGGAGCACAAGGATTGAAGGGATTCACAAGATCATTGAGACATCATGGCTTGCTTCCATTCCATCTCTTCTTTTCTCCTTGTAAGGTTACCATGAAAATGAGTAGCTAAACTCTTTTGTTGGGATTAAATGTAATCAACTCTACTAGTATGTATTCCTTTTGATTGTGGTGTTGTTTGATTTTGATTATCTTATGATGTTGAGGTTATTCTTGTTTTCCATTACAATCTTATGGGTTTGAATTGTTATTGAAAGATACCTTTTGAATCTAGGTTAGAGTAACTCTCTATCAAAGCTTTTATTCTAGACATGGAATTTAGGTTTTGATAATCACCTTGAATATTGGAACCCAAAGCTTTTGTATCGTTTAATAGCTTGGGAAATCAGCTATACAACGATACAATCGACTATTGGATCGTTCAATAGTT
>Ga0209282_1002432_pt1 | contig 10763 bp, 3 predicted proteins | sample Mtrugardesep15_FD_187529 | JGI IMG/M metagenome (GOLD analysis project Ga0209282, IMG submission 187529) | Root nodule microbial communities of legume samples collected from California, USA - M. trunc garden sep15 (SPAdes) (version 2) | ecosystem: Host-associated > Plants > Roots > Nodule...
GTTGTCATTAGTGTATCATATATCAATTGGGAACCCATTTGTGAGAACTTATTGGACAACATCCAATCCGCATCCTCTATGAAAAGTGAGAGTGATTGGAAGTATCATGTTTCTAAGCACATCGAACGCACGAGTTTTTGATGTGTCTGACAATAGAAGACCTCCAATCATCCCTGTGATATATGCATTGATTTATAGTTGTCTGATTGATAAGTCTAGACCAAACTCAACTTACTCTCAACGTCGACAAAGTTGTGACTGAGGCTTATCGTTTTTTCAAGTCATTCCATATTGATGTTGATATGTGATTTTACTGCAACAACAAACTATCAATTAAGTGAATGAAGTGAAAAAAGGTTGGAAATATGATAGGAAAGAAGAGAGATAGATAGAAAGTGAATATGATGATGAAGTTGACAAGCTATTTGCGTTCTGTATGCCTTTATAGTAGCAAGCTTGTACCTAAAATAAAATATTAAAGCATTATAGAATGGAATGACATGGTTTGGATAAAAAAAAATAAAAAATATTTGGCAAAACTATACAGGTGTATTTTAACTGAAGTTTTAAATACGTCTTTTATCTTTTTTAGATAAAAAAAAAATGTCTTTTATTTTTCTAAACAACAAACGTCTAACCTTTGGTGATTTTCTATTCAAAATTGAGAAGGAAAAAAACGGTTTGATTTTGAACCTTTTTTTAGAAATGCAATTTGCCATTATCTCTGTACTTTGTAACTATGATTCATTTTTCGTCCCAATAAAATGTAAATAAAAAAAGACTATTTGACAAAAGAATGCCAAAATGACAGCAAAATTTCAAAGTTGTTGTCATTTATGGTGTGTTTCATTCACAAAATAATAAGCACCGAACAAAAACAATACGGAAGGAAAAACAAAACAAAACTTTACAAGAATGGATATTTGTCCAAAAAAAAATATTACAAGAATGGACATAATTGTACTCGAGAGAGATAAAAAAATATTCTAGATAATAAAAAAGGTATTTTAGTATTTTTATAGTATATACTATAGATAAAAAATTGTCTCGTGATTTAGTGAATGACCCAAATTCTTGCTTTTGTCTAGCTCCATAATACCTGTTTTTTCCAATCTCATTATTAGTTTTTAAATCAAACAAAGTACAAAAAAGTTGTATAATTCAATCCTCCATTTTATTTTATTTTAAGCAAATCAAACGTACACTAAGAAAAATTGCTAAGGTTGTCGTTTAAAAAGATAAAATACATTTTTTATCTAAAAAAGCAAACGGTCAACAAATTTGATCTCTCTGATGGATAAACTAGTGAGTATTATATGTTTTTTCAGTTTTTGTCTCTATTTATTTTTTGCGAACTATATATGATGTTGTATAATTATTTTTTGCGAACTATATATGATGTTGTATAATGAGCTTTTCTTTGACTAAATATATTGAGTCTTAAACACATAAGTTTTAGGGTTCATTGCACTAATATTTAACTCGAACCCCGATCCTTAACGAGAATCTCAATTTAAAATTCCTCTTTACAATTTTGCGTAGAAATTTTTACTCATTGTCTATCATTTTGTTTGTACATTCTCAACCACCACCAAGGATTCATTGGTCGCAATTTCACAGTGAAGCATTCTCCTATTGCGTTTTCATTTTGTTTGTTTCCTATTTTCTTTCTTTGGTATTCAAAAATCAATTTAGCGTATTCATTTTCCAACAAGCCTCAAGATACTTATCATTCTTATATCCTTGAATTTTTTTTATAATTTTGAATATATTTTTACTTTGAATATATCTTATAAATTCTAATTAAATTTCTTGTATATGTTGTGCGTTTGAAAAATTATTTTTTTCTTTAATAAATTATACTTTCAACGTGGTCTGCCTTAAGTGTAACTTTTGGCTTCGTCTGTGACTCATGTATCTAATGTCTTAAAGTTTTAATTGAAAATGTTGTTTTCAAAATCGGTTATGTAAATAATAGAGTTGTAGCTTGATGAATATTGCTGAAGAAAAACCTTGTCGTTGAAAATGTTGAGATATCATGAAAGATTTTGGTCAACATATCATTCATTCATTTCCATCAATGGTGTTCTTAATGATTTTTACTCTTTTTCATAAGTAGGAAAAAAAAAAAATCCCTTTTTAGCTAAGAGTTATTGCATGCATCATTAACAAAATCATGAGTCATTGTTGGTACATAAGATCTCAGTCCAAAGGCTTGCACCACATCTTTGACTTTCACATAGGTGACCTTAATATTAAGAGAGCCTTGTCTTTATCTATGACATAGTGCTTCATTAAGATATTTTTAAAGTGTTGTTAGAATTCTTCCTCTGACATTTCACTAAGCAACTCATATTATATTGTAACTATCTTGTATCTACATACGTGAACGGCTTTCAACTTTATCTTGCATTTGTTGTTGTCTTGCGTTAAATCAGACTCATGTTAAATTGGGATTGTATTGTTCAATTGTGCCATACTCTTTGAGAAGGTACCAGTGTGTGGATTTCTTCACCAGGATTGGATCTTTGCATCATGACCCCCTCAAGATTGTTACTACGCCTATCGTAAAGCTAAAATCTTCCCTACTTGCCGATAGGATTATAATTGTTTTCCCTAGAGAATAGTTCCTTGTTGTTCTTGTTTCTTTTTTCTTTCTTTCCTCTTGTTACATAAAAAGAACATTAATTTAGACTGAATATCTATTTCAATATTACAAGGATATTGCTAGTTATAGCGATCTTTTCGATAGTTGAAAGAGTATTATTACATGACTTTTATCATTGCCATCTACACGGGTGTTTTCTTCGTGATAACTTTGTGATTGATTTTGTTGAGACAAATAACATCACTCATATTACAATACCCAAGTGAAACCCTAATTATTGTTACTCCATCATATCCTTATAATGAATAACAAAATTTTGATTCATGCAAACTCGAGAAAACCATTGAAGATAAAAAACAATTATTCATAATTTTAAAAATTTATTGTTTCTTTAGAAATATCTCTCTTATGAAATGGTTAAACCAACTTACTTGCATAAAAAAATAAGTATATAATACAAATCTTATTTTACACATAAATTAATAAATGAAAATAAGATATTTAATGCATTTTAAAATTGATAAATTATTCTTATAATTAGAACAAAAAATATATTATTCAAAAGAACTCGAATTCGATTCTTGGTTGAAACATTTTTTGTCAGACTATCTTTATCTCACAACCGAACTTAGGATACTAGGGGCCCTATTTTCTCTGGGAGCCGAAGGGTCAACGCCAACAAAAAAAAGAACAAAAAGTATATATTCTTTTATTCCTTATTAAAGAATAAAATAAAATAGCTAAACAATATGTGAGCATGATAGTAGTGTAAACCCACAAACAACCAATAAGAACACCAACAAACATCAAGACACCAAAAACATGTACAAAAGACACGGATTGATGAATTTTGAATAGTTGGAATGTTAACACCACTTATTTAAGTCATGACTAAGATATTTTCCTTTTTTTCTTTGATCTAACACTAAGACAAGATTTAACGACTAGTAACTGATTAGCATTACACACTGGCAATAAAAAAAATGACACTTATTTTTTTTAATTTTAAATAGATCAAATTCATGTCAACCAAATATAATGAATCTCTCATGCACTGACATGTTTATAAGACATCAGATGAACAACCACACCCACGAGACAAGTTAAAAAGATGTGCCGCTACTATTCTCGACAACTTCCAACAATTTTACAAGACCTTTCAAAAAAAAAAAACAATTTTACAAGAGAACCAAGTAGTATGAAACCATTCTACCGAACCATAGTTATGTATCAATTTTCAAACTCCAACGTCATTTTCCTAATAATACAAAATTAAACATGTGTAATTTATGCGCACCTAAGCCCTTTATTCATGATCAAGACACACTAAATATCACTTAACACAATGAACCTTACATGCCTCATCACTACCCGCGCAAGAATAATATAGAAAGATATTCAGTTTTAGATATGGCACCTGAAAGAGAGTTTTAAAGAAATAAATAAAATGAACTAGCAACACAGATAGAACAAGTTTTATGAATGAGTCCTCCACTTATAAATTCAGAGTTAGTCTAGAAAGTATCTGTCAAAAGTAGGTTGAGGGGTTCTCATAAAATCAGTCACTCAATCTATTTTGACTTATTGTATGAGTTGTTTTCTATTACCAATGACATTAAGGGAGGAAATTTAGAAAATGATGAATTCTTTCTGGTAGGGTTCAAATAGGAAAAATGCTTAGGGCGTCAATTGTTGAGATGGTAGAAATTAGTTATGAGAAAGGAACATGGTAGTATGGGTTTTCAATATCCTTATGGTTTTGATTTGGCAATGCTAGGGAAATAGGGTTGAGGATTAACCACCAACCAAGATACTATAGTAGCAAGGGTCTTCAAAACTAGATATTATCCAAGGAAGGATCCTGTAGATGTATCTTTTAGTCACAATCCGAGTTTTGTTTGGCGTAGTATCTATGGTTCATAGGTAGTAGTCAAAGAGGGCCTAAGATGGCGATTAGGTGATGGATCACGGATATGAGTGTGGAGGGATCCTTGGTTACATGATCAAGATAGCTCTTATATTACTAGTCTGGTCTTCAATGGTTTGGAAGATATTAAAGTTTCAGACCTAATTGATCAAGATAGCATGTTTTTTTGGGTGTCCTAAAGTAGAAGAAGCCTGGACCGAAGTGGGTTTGTGGTCCGAATAGCAGATGGTTTTGTGGTTGTGAGTATTTAGATACTTGATTCTTTATCGCAACATAATCTATGTTTGTTTTCAATGACATTGTGGGGTGGGGTATCTAGAAGTGCAACAATGATAAGTTGTGGAATGACATCGAAACTCGACCTTGTGTAGCTGTTCTTTTAGCGCACAAAACATTATTGAGATGGTAGTAGATTCGGCAACGACATCTATAGAAAACTCAGCACCAATTCTGTTTTTGGTGTCATTCTTAAAGCTTGTAGAGTCTCTTTATTTTTCTAAAACTTTAAGATAAGTTTTATTATGAGACAAACAAATAATGTCACTCATTTATTAACAAGGTGTCATTATTACACGCTAGTTTCCGAATTCATGATTGTATTTTGTTTTTGAGAGAAAATTCATGAGCATATATCTTCTTATATTGTGACTTGTATCATGAATGAAATTAGTTAATTGGGTTTCTGTAAAAAAAATGAAGTCTTTCATGAATTATCTCAATCACTATGTTCCAAAAAGAATATCTTCTCTAAGAGAGTGTTAATCTCTGTAATTCCAAGTAAGCAAATGTAAATTATGTGGAGTAGTTTTTATAGCCTCTTTTTACCGTAAGATGTTAAATTTTATAGTTAGATGTATCAATATTAATTTTATTAGATAGGTTAGATTGTACTTTTTGAAAGTTATAAAAATAAAAAATTGGGTTTTGGTTTTACTTGAACGACTTTGAGTTTGGTGACTTTATATGTATCTTTCTCTAACCAATAATTATCTATCATAAAAAGAATTTGTTTAAATCGTTAATTTATCACTCTCTCGTCTAAAATACACCAAAGTTACCAAAACTCAAAAATCACCCAAATATTTTTTTAAAAATCCCCGTTCTCTCCCTCAGCAACACAACAGAGCCATCACTTTTGTTTCATTATCGTTGTCTTTGTTGAAAAATCAACTAGTATTATCGAAATAAAAAAAATAAAAGAACAACAACAGCTAGCTTCAATTTTGAGTACCGCCGATGCCAAGCCAAAGGAGCTTCATCTCATGGCCACTTTTTGAGGGTACATACCCTTAACATGTGTGACATTTTGCCCTTTATAACATTTCAAGTGTTACATTATGAAAATATAGCAGTGAGTTCTTGGGTACTATGAAGTGTACTTCTTGGTAAAATTCAATTAAAATATGATTATTATTATTTTAATATAAATAAATTAACACAAAAATATAACATATCATGGAATTGGAATTGCTCACTTGTACAATGGTCGTTTTTGGTCTAGTTAATTGCACCAAAACTATGCAAACTGGATTCATTGTGGTCAATTTTTTACACTTAAGGCAATCATGGTTTTTTATCAAGATGGATTTTGCTAGAAGCCACTCATAAAGGTGTTTTTTAGCAATTCACACCTCAAGGTGTGATCATCCACTTTTTAGTTATAAACTTGCTAAAATTCATAAAAATTAATTGGTATCTTTTAACAAATATCTATAGAATAACTTGCTAAAAAACACCTTCATAAATGGTGTCTTCTAGGAAAACTTTTTTATAATTTTGTTATTTGTTTTTGCCAGTGTTGGCAGGTATTCATTACCAAATGAACCAATTTTGATTAAAATTTCCAAAGGCTTGAGTGAGACAGCCAATGATTATATGAAAAGTAAATAACATTCAAGCCGTAGTACTCTAGCAACCCCTGTTTAGACATGTTAAAGCACAGCATTCCTAAAAATTAAATTTTGTAAACATGCAGCTTTGAACATTGCTTTAAAGTCAAACTTAAGAGTAAATTCAAAACTGGACAATTTAGTTGTTCCATTGTTTTTCCCATTTTCTTGTAAATTATTCTACCCACCGGAGGCAACAAATGACTGGTTTGTGCTTACTCAAGTACTACTAGAGATGAAAAGGAAAGCAGTTGGATTGAATTGGTTCCTTGTATTTCAAGTGTAAAATGGAAAGATTCTATGAAATTGAAACTAACGTAATCAAATAAATTTAAAATGGGGAAGAGAGAGAGATTAGGCTAACCAACAATGTCAGTGTGTAGGCGTTTATAAAACGACAAGGAAATTGGCAGTGAGAGATGTTAAGAGCAATTATTGACAACAGTTCTGAATCAAGAGTTTTGGGTAACTTGAACAATGGAAGCAATCAAAGAAAGGAACCAAACAACAAGGTCCGTAGTCTTGACACATACGAATATTTTAATCACCACCCTATGATGTAACTTGAGAAAATAGAGCTATACAAAATGTAGAGAAGTAGCTGCCTTACACCTAGTTACTCCCTCCGTATATCTAACCACCTATTTGATTTTTCAAATTATTAAATACATTTATTATTTTTTTTCTAAACATACCCCTAATTAATACTTGTCTTAAAATTTGAAAAATTAAATTTAATACACAAAACAGACACATTAATTACACTGATAACTTTTCTTAAGGAATCTGAAAAATGCAAAGGGGGTTTACATTAAGGGACGGAGGAAGTATTATATAGTCACAATTCCCAGTCAAATTTGTTCGACTGGACAGCATTGTAGTCAGGGTCGAGTGCTGGTTCGTAGATCCTAAATCCCACCACACCTCAACCGTGCTTCTACTTGTTATATTTTTCCCTGTTTCTACATACCAATCCTAATTACACATTGTGTTAGGATACTCATGTTTGCGATCTTTCACCAACCTATCAATCCTAATTAGACATTGCTGGACAGTGCTCTGCTTGAATGAAATTGCCAACTAAAAACTATGAACCAGCTTCATGCCCTCCAAACAATGAAGAAACAATCAGAGATTAAAGTGTTACCATAGTAAGCACAAACAGTCATCCAAGAATGTTTCAAAGATTAATGTGTCTTAGGATTTTTATACTTTAAGCATGTCTAACATTTATAGTTTCAATAATAACAGGTTTGATGCTATCTATCAACAACTCTTGCACATACTCAACAATTATTAAATATCAAGGTCAACTCATTCAAAAGCAACAAAATAAAATGATCCAAAATGTAGAGATTGCCCAAGAACGCAAAAAGTCAGACAATAACATACTGTTGCTACACAAAACTGGAATCTAAAATTAAGCAAATCAAATGAGTTTCATGATATAAATATGATCCAACAACACAAAAAAACTTCATATTAGCTTCTAGACACGGGCTGGAGGAGCTCCTGGTCCAGCAGGGCGTGGGGCTTGACCAGGCTGGCCGGTCCTGGATGCGTCATCCTTGAAAAATAATTAAATAAACCAATTAGACACCACCAAATAAAATATATAATTAAGAAATACAGAAGAATCTCAACTACTGATCAAACAATTCCTACAATTTCATAGCTAAAGAATAAGTCTTGGTATAATTACAGCACATCCTCCAAAAGTAAAACAAGCAATCATATATCACACATACTACTACCCACTCAAGCAACAAAATATATCTTCAACCAAAAGAGAGGATAATCAAAATATGAAATCTAAATTGGGATGTTTTGAAGAAAAAAATAGTTGGCATTCGGCAGAGGAAGAAAGCCATCCTGTAAGATAACTGACATTCACAATCACATTATCAAATGACTGTAACCTTCCAACGACATGAAAAGAAAATGACATGAACAGTCCAAAACAAATAACAATTGTGCTATTGACGTAGCACTTGAGAAAGGATAGGAAAACATTGTTCCAGATGTCTAAATCATGTTATCAATTTTTTAGTGTTATCGGTGTAGCACATGGCATTGCACCACCATCCTTAACAAATTGGCCATAGTGGCACACTATATCATCACTACTTCATTCTACTGGTTATATAAACCTAGAACCTGTTTGGAAAAACAGCTTAATTGCAGCTATATCATCACTACTTTATACTGCTGGTTATATAAACCAGTAGCCTATTTGGATAAACAGCTTATTTGCATCTTATAGCCCAAGCACTTACTGTGATAAGTGCTTATGCATAAGCCAATTTTATAGAAAAAGATAAAACATTGTTAAATTGTTTGCGTGTGATATAGTTTGTTTTTGGAAGTATATTGGAGAACTTGTGAAAATAAGCTGGGAAAAAAGACTGAAAATTGTCATAAGCCAATCAATCCAAACAGACCCTGAATCCAATCCAGTAAATAAACAGACAATTGTGATAAATTTAGGGGTCCAACATGAATTCTTACCATTATAATAAACCACTCAACATTAGATTTCTAAGGTAACAGTGTTACTCTATCATTCATAATTATATTAAGAACAAAGCATTCAGCATTTTAACCTAACCACATATTTGTAATATTTAATTAAACAAAAAGGGAATTACCCTGCGCCTAATGAAACGCTGTGGAGGCTCGCGCTTCCTCCTGTCAGTGCGAGATCTGACCCTCACAACATGAGAGTGAATAGCACATGACACACAGTACTGCATCTTCACGTACAGCTTTGGAAGAGTGTATTCTACAATTTACAATAATAACACAAATCTGAAACTTTGTTCAATAAATTAAGAAATTAAAAAAGAGTAAAGAACATTACGATCATAAACACAAGCTTCCTGCACATCTCTAACTGCAGCCTGTTCAACAATGTTCCTCACGAGAAAACGCTTGATAGCCTTATCCTATTTAACAAAAAAAAAAAAAAAAAAACGATTCGATTCAATATAAGATACACGCAAATACACAAATTTGAAAGCGTGAAGAGAAAAGATGAAATACCTTAGGACAGCATTTTCCACAGTTGGAGCATCGAATGAATTTGACATGGCCACGACCATGCTTGTTACGACCTCCATTTCTACGCTTGAATGTCTGAAACAAGCAAAATTAGATTTAGAGTGTGAGATTGAGAATATCAGATACTAAACTGAGATTGGGACTCCGATCGATCAACCTACCATGGTTGCGAAAATCCAAACTCCGAGCACTCAGCAGCCGCAATGCCTCTAGGGTTACGTTCGAGCTTATGCACTGAAATGAGATATGAGCTGTGTGTGAATATATATTAATCTTATTTTTATAATTGACCCGATTGTTTTTTGTTTTCCAATTTTCACCCCTGCTATTTCTTTTACAGCCCCTTTTTTTCTCATTGTTTTTTTTTTCGAATAAAATCACTACTAGTATGTAAAAAAAATTATAATTTATTTTAGATTGTTATATAGTTATGAATAAATAGATAAAATCATTATTTTTTTAAGGAAATAAAATCATTGTTTTGTTTCACTTTGGTTTAGCTATAACGTTATTTATGTATGTCCATGTGAGCTTAGCTCAGTTGATAAGAACGATGCATAATATATGCAAGGTTTGAGGTTCGAACCTCATACACCACTAAAAAATACTGAGCTATAACATTATTTTCTCCTTTAAAAAAAATAACATTGTTTTATTTAAATGAGAAAAAAAAAACACGTCTTTGTTTTTTGTTTGTAGAGGAATTGGTAATTGTCACCGAAGCTGATGAGCACAGCCGTGAGATTATGATGTTCGATCTAACAACAATAACATTTGTTAGGTTAGATGGTCATGCGGACAAGAAACTAATCTCTATTCGAGTATTTTGTGACACAAAAGTTTTTTAAATTATAAATATAGTAGCACTAATGATAATGGAAAATTTAATCACATTTCTTACATTAACAAATATGATCATTTGATGTTGTAATTTTTATTTTAATTAATGTGTTTTTAATTCAAATTTAATAAATTAAAATTACTTTAAGTTTGGTCTGTCGATGTTGCTTTAAGACTACCATGTTTCGGTGCTTGAATGGACTTGAGTGAGTCTAACCAAGTTTAGTAAGTTAACTCACAACATCGATGTGGGTTTTTAGTTCTTAAACTATAGGTCTGATTGCACAAACCCAAAAGCAACCTTAGTAATGGGTGTTATTGAAATTGTGCAGGCGATTTTTCATGACTGTTTCAGATTAGTTTTGTAACCTTATATATTTTTTATTCATGTATTTCCTGCAATTGTATCTTAATCTTTTGATTTAGACGGGAGTTTGTA
>Ga0209282_1002433_pt1 | contig 10762 bp, 10 predicted proteins | sample Mtrugardesep15_FD_187529 | JGI IMG/M metagenome (GOLD analysis project Ga0209282, IMG submission 187529) | Root nodule microbial communities of legume samples collected from California, USA - M. trunc garden sep15 (SPAdes) (version 2) | ecosystem: Host-associated > Plants > Roots > Nodule...
GAAAATAGTGATTAAAGAAAAGAAAGAAGCCTATTATCTACATTTTTTATTGATTCGGAAGGACTAGGTCCTTTGCCTACGTACCCGTGAGGGATCAGAACCTCGTAGTTCGGGGTAAAAATTCCGATTGATTTGTTTTGGGTTTTTTATTAGTTTTTAAAAAAGGTTTTAAAATATAAAAGCCAAGTGGCAAATAGGAATTGGTTTGTGTTTTTTAATATTGAAAAAAAGTTATTCAAAGATGAAATTAGATTAATTTAGCATTTGGTTAAAGAAATAAAATAAAAAGGATCACTTGGTTTTTTGAACCAAGGTTTATTGAAAAAAAATGTTTTTGGTATTTTTTGTGGTTATTTGCATGTTTTTGTTTTTAAATGTTTAAACTAACGAAGCAGAAGAAAAATAAAAGCGCAGGGACCCCATGGTGGCATTGGACCACCACAAGGGCCTTTTACCCAAACTACCAAGCATGAAAGTAAACATACACCCATCCACGCACACGTGTAACTAAGCTATTACAAAAAAACCTATTAATACATTCTAGGGTCTGCGATAAAGTAAATAAATTACATGAAAGGCCTATTTTTCTTACATTTTAAATTAGGTGCAAATAGAAATAAACGACATAAAAAAAAAATGAATATGCACATATGCCTTGAAATAAACCTACACTAAAAAAATGCATGATGAATTGTATAAAATAAATACGTTAAATAAATGAAAGATGAATATGCAACCTAATCTAATAAATAATAAAAATAATAAAACGTAAAAAAGGGGGTTAAGTAAATAATAAAAATGCAAAGGGAAAAAAACATGAAAGGAAACAAAATGAGATGCAGGGGATGCAAGAGTGAAACAGGGCGCAAAAAGTAGGAAGAAAAGAATTGGGCTTAAGGGAACGGGTCGGGGCCGGTTCGGTTCAAGCCTGGGTCGGTTTCAGGAGAACCGAACCGGTTGGCAGGGGTATATATGGGTTATAAGACCCCTTTTTGTTCATTTGACCCTCCCCTTTCTCTCTCTTATCTTCTCTCTTCTACAAACTCTCTCTGAAGAACAAACAACTTTTCGGTGAGGGTTCATAAGAACCCAGTTTCCGGCGAGGGTTTCGGCGGTGGTTAGCCGGCCGGTGCGGCGACGCCACCGTGGAACCTTAAATTTTTTTCCCTTTTTGTCATGTTTCTTTTTCTTATGCTTTTGTCTCTTCTATTCATTTTCTAACACAAAAAAACTCAATGAACTAAAAAAAAAACGACCTAGATCTAAAGAGTTAAGAAAAACTACCTTCTCTACGTTCGGATTTAGTTCGGATTTGGGTGTTTCGGGCTGATTTGCGTGAAGCCGACGATTTGAGTGGCCGTGATTTGACTGAGGCTTTTGGTTGAGCCGAGTTCGGTTATGCTTCCCCTTCTGATGCTCGCCGTTTCAGATTGGTGGATGTTGGCGCCAGTTTGTGTGCTCCTTGATGCGTGTGCAGGTTTTGATCCGATTGTGAACTTTCGGTCCTCTGTTGTTGGATCGTTTTTTGGCTCCCTGTGCGTTCTTCCTGTGTGTTCCTCTGTTTTTTTTTCAATGGCTGCTTCGCAGGTTTGGTTTTATAGGACTCTGGTGATTAGGGTTTGTTTTGAAAGATGCTGAAATTTTGTACTGGATTGGGATGACAAAGGGACAAAACGCGTTTCGGATTTGGGATCACCTTGGACTCGAACCGGATTTGTTTTCTATTTTTGACTTTATCGGATTTTTTGGACTTTAAAAATAAAGAATAATAAATAAAAAAAGATAATGGCTAAGCAAAATAAAAGAAAAAGAGATTAAAATTTAAAAATTACAATTAAGATTAAGATTAAAAAGTTAAGATTTGAAGTTTAAATAAAAGATGGGAATTAAAAAGATAAAAAAAAATAAAGAGAGAAGAGGGCCCGACTCGAAAAAAAATGAGGTATTTTTAAATACCTCTCTTCCGAAATTTCGTTCGAAAGGTCAGAGATTATTCCGGGCTAAACGACGTATGTCAGTGGTGCGTTAGGTCAAAAATTGGGATATGACAACTTCCATTCAAATTATCTGTTTGTTTAATTGAAATCATTTTAAACATGTGCAAGAGTATGCAACGAGTGTTCCCTAGTGGTGATGAGCTATTAACACGTAAGAAGAATCCCTATGTGGGTTTCTTCAATGAAATTTACTTGTTACGCTTGGCTTCTGAGCTTTGATCATTCATAAGTTGTTTTTGTGAATATAGCCTTTTGACATCTGATAATTCAAATTATTTTTCTTAACGAATCTAACCTTTTTATCTAAGTTATTTTGTTTATTGTGTGAACCATGCATATCTTTTATCTGGTTATATGTATTGTAGTAACTTCTATGGGGAGTTAAGAGAAATAGAACAGTGCGATTTGTGCCAAAGTGAAGTGAAAAACATTGTTGCCTCCAATAATTCCAAGAAACCGGTGGTGCCAGTAATGATCAATTGTAGTTCTTCTGGATGTTTCGGCGGTTCGGAGAAGAGGAAGAGTAGTCTATTGCCTTCACCAAGACGCAAGTATAAGGTGTGTTTGTTTTCTTGTTTTGTGATTTGGGAAATTGGCTTGTAGAAAATTATTCTTCACATGTATTTGTTAGATTTAAAAACATTTGTGCCTTTATTATATCTTTATTTTATTTTATTTTATTTTTACTAACATAATGTTTTTTGTTACAGTTTGGACTTGATGACTATCACAAAGTAGAATGAGGCTAATGGAATGCAAGATTTGGATGTGTTTTATTTTTTTGAATGCAAAACTTAGTTGTTTGGTTATTATGTTTGATAGATGAACCATAAATTAGATTTTTGTGGATGTTATAAGATTTTGATAAAACAAATTTGTCTTTCCTTTGTTAAAGACATGTTTTAAGATATTGTTATGTAAATTTATGTTCCCTTATTTTAATTATTGTTTATTTATTTTAAGGAATATTAGCAAATGCAATGCTTACAAATATATAGCCTTATATTAAACTGATCGATGTATAATAATGGCATGAAGTACATGCAGCAGGTACAAATTAATAGCTTGAACATTCACAGAGAACTGTGCCATAAAGGGTGGTTTTAAGGTGTGCTCTAAGGTTTAGGCCACGGTTTTAAAACCGCAGCCTATTTCAAATCCGAAAAAACGTGGTCTTTACAAAACCAATATACCGTGCCCTTTTGTTGTGTCATAAGCCACGAATTTTCTAATTTTGTGGCCTAAGGTAAACAACCGTGGCCACAGACGCATATACCACACTTCAATAATTGTGCCCAATCCGTGGCCTAAACTTTAGGCCACATATTTTTTGCTTCCAACTACGATTTTCAAGGTGTGGTCTAAATTCAAAATTGTTGTAGTGTGGATGAGGAGTTCGATTGCATCTTTAAGATGGATGCAGTCGTCGGCGGTGTGCCCATGGCATTTGTGGAATCGACAGTACTTTGTCCTATGGACTCCCTTTCTTTCCTGCGATGGGGCTTTTGGTGGTTTGACACCAGATTCTGCCAGATCGGCTACTGCGATCTCAACGAAGATCTTCTCCCTGGACATGGCCAAGGGTGTATATTCCGTGAAGCGACCACTGGGTGCTTTACCTTCACGGACTACCTTGCCTTCCTTCTTCTTCTTCTCCTGGAAGGGCTTTCTGGAGGATTCAGCAGCAGGTTCCTCCTTCATGGGTTTGTTGAGGCTGTCCACGTACAACTCCTCTTCATAAGTGATGTATATTTTTGCGATCGCCAGGAACTCATTGAGAGTCCTTGGGCGATCCAGCCGGACAACCTTTTTAACGTTTGTGCCTTCGCGCAGACCTTTAGTAATGAGGTACTGTTTCATGGAATCTTCAGCACCTCTTAACTGGACAACTTCTTTGTTAAACCTTTCGATGTAGTCTCGAAGAGGTTCGCTATTTCCTTGGACGGTGGCCTTGAGGGAGGCCACCATTTTTGGTTGCGTCGTGGTAGAGGTCGCTCCAAGAGTCTATGGAGTTTCTCCTTAAGTTCTTGAACCAGGTAACCGCTCCTCGTCGTAAAGTGGTGACGAAGAGTTTGCATTTCACGACGCCTTGCACTGATCGATACGTGAGAACAACCTCAATGTTCTCTATGTGCTCGTCAAGATCAGTTGTCCCTTCGTACGAGTCCATTTGGGGAGGCTTCTCCAGCTCGCGGGGAGTAGGAACGTCTCGTACGCGCCGTGTGAATGGGTCGTACGCATCACTGTCATGCCGGGAATCTCAGGTGTCCTCGGAGCTGGAGGGGGACCGAGAGCGTCTGTTGGGTCTTGGCGGATATCTCCGTGCTGGGGATCTTCTAGGAGGGGATCGTCTTGGTGATCTCCTTCTGGGCGATCTCCTACGGTAGCTGGGAGATCTGACCCTGACGGAGTGTCGAGGGGATCTGGAACGGGAAGGACGTGGGCTCCCTCCTCTTCTGTTAGGGGTTTGAGAGGGAGACTGCCTAGGTCGAACTGATGAGTGAGCTCGTTCCAGATCTGCCAAACGTTGATTTTGTTCCTCGATTAACGATGTTTGTCGATGAACCGTGCGGAACAAGTCGGTGACGATGGCTCCATTTGGAGTGGTGTCTTCAGGCGTCTCTGTAGGTCGTGGGGGACCTTGCAGAGGCTGTAACTGGAGAGGAATGGCTTGCACCGGTTCCTCCCTGGTATCCACAGGTGATGGTGAAGAAGTCATACCGTCGCGTTGAGGTATGCGGACTTCACTTCGTACTCGTGGACTAGCACCGTTGGCAGCCATGGTTAATATTTTTGGTAAGCTTTGGTTTTTAGAAGGTAAAAACGGGAAGAGCTTTTATTTTCCCACAGACGGCGCCACTGATCGTACCTGATCAGAAGGTGACTGCCGGTGCTTTGAATGAGGTGATATTGAGGTGGTGAAAAGCTTTAGAATGCTCCTGGGAACGGAGGGTGGTGTGTACTTGCAGTTGCTCTGATGCTCAAGTCAGTAGAGATCAGAGTGTGAGGGTTTAGAGAGTAAGAAGTGTTCTACCTTGGGGACTGCATTGAGTCCCCTATTTATGGAGGTGGAGAGCTACAGAGCCGTTGTAATGGCACACCTATCTCTGGCGGTTACGAAATCGTGGGAAGTGTAACCGCCAGAGAGTTTATTGCGGGAGTGCAAAGAGACGTTGGGGCTCGTTTGAACCGGTCTCGTTTGCTCCGTACACCCCCTTGAGGGGGAGAGTGGTATCGCAAGTAATATTGCCAAACGTAGCGTTTGTGCTTCAGATTATATTGAGCCTAAGTAAATGGGCCAAAGATTCTTTTGGTCGGTCCAGAACAATTACCATGAAGAAAAGAGTAATTATAGAGAAGAAAAAAAACACTTTGAGAAACTTAATGATTTAACTACTTTTCTATTTTGTACTCTTTCTTTTTTATTGTCACTTTATAGTTATTTACACAAACCAATAAAACAATTAAATTTTACTACTTTTTATAAATAATTTCACTTTTTTATATTATCTTTAACTCACTTATTTATCATAAAAAATATGAAATAAAAAAGATAAGAAAAATATTAATATTGATAAAAAAATAAAAATATAAAGAAAGATTAGAGGGAGATTGTACGTTTATTGAATTTATACGAGCATCTTTAATGGGGTGAACTAAAGTGAGTAAACTATGTTCTTTTTTGTGGGATCTAATTGTTATTTAGGATTTAATCAATCAATATTTAATCTAAGTAATTTTTACCTTAATGGTGGTTATTAATAAAGAACTCAAACATAATCTCACATGTTTATATTTTATTATTTATAATTAGTTTTGATTCAAAACTAATATTAATTCACCTATTTAAATTTTTTGAAAGCAAATTTAACTATTTTAATTGAAATGCATAAAATATTAATTATTAAAGTTGTAGAAAAATTACTTCAATAAACTTTACGTAAACAAACTGTAAGTAATAATAAATATGTTAACTATAAAATTCCATATGATACAAGCTGTGTTGGAACCAAACAAATGTGAAGAATCGAACCAGAAGAAAACGTTCGATAATAATAATCGCAAGGAAACTCTTTCAGTGTTCAGAATCACAAAACCGTAGCAGAGCCATGCAAACACATTGTTGCGATTGAAATGTTCAGTGAGCGTTTTTGCTATTTTCTGGAAACACGTTTTTGCGTTCAAAACCAATAATAATAATAATAATAATAATAATAATAATAATAATAATAATAATAATAATAATAATAATAATAATAATAATAATAATAATAATAATAATAATAATAATAATAATAATAATAATAATAATAATAATCTATCTATGAATGGATTGATTTTAAAAACGGGATGATTTTAAAAGTGGGAGACCGATTTCATGATTGAATGAAAATATGAGGACCAAATTCATAATTAAGGTGTTTATGAAAACACAACTCAACAAATATTGAGGTTATTATTCTTAAAAAAAAAAAATAAAAAAAAATATTAAGCTTGTTAAAATTGAGTTCTTTTTATTTATAAATGGATTGATCCAAATGACAAAGAATTTGTCTCTTTAAACATGTGCTAATGCTTGATTACCAACTATGTATCATAAAATTTGATTGAAAAGCATAATCCTCTTGCATGTTCGAAATTCTCTAACATAGATTAATCATTGTTAACGACAAAGAAAATTTAGTATCAATATCGTGATAAGAAAGATTTTTTGTGTTACATCGTGATAAGAAAGATTGGGACAAGAAAAATGTTTTTTTTTTAAGGAAAAAATGTTTATTTAAAATATATATAGATATTTTTTTTTTAGGAATTTGATAAATCGCGTGTGTGCACGTGCAGGGTTAGAATTACTTCCGCTGAAACCCTCGGTTCACTTTCACCACCCATTCGCAGTCTTTCAGCGCAAACTCCAATCCTCTGTGAAATGAACTTCAACTCAACCTTCCTGGTAACTACATTACTCTATTCTTTTTCACTTTCGTTTTTTAACTGTTTATACGTTTCTTGCTTCTCCCTTTGTTTTCTGTGTTAGTTACATTCAAACTATTGCATATGTTTCATTAAAAAAAAACTTACCAAGCTACGTTTGATTTTAGAAAACTATTGCATTAGGGTCTCTTTAGATTTAATTATTTGAGCTTGGTCAATGAAAATTGAATGTTTTATTAAGAGTTTGAAGTTTTGATATTTTGTAGATATAAAGAAAGTTTTGATTTTTTGTATATATCCATGGAAGAAGTAGAAAAGAGGTATATCTCCACAGTTGTTGGTGAAACCGTAGCTGAGTCCGTGGAATGTGGGGGTCAGATAGTCGAGGATTTGAGTGGAGAAGCTGGGAGTGAGAGTGCGGTAGTTAAGTTGGATAGCGTGGTTTTGGAAAGGGAAGTGAGGGATCAACCAATAGTTGGTACTGACTCTTACTCTATGGAGGATGCTGCTGGGGCCGCAGGTCACCCGGCAACATCACTATTTGCTGACATTTTGGAAACAATTGATTCAATATTGTACATGCCGATTGGGAATAAAAGCATTGATGGCAACTCTAATATTGTTGATATTGAGGAAATGTCAAATTTTGGGAACAATAAGTTTGACGCCAACTCTAATATTGTTGTTGATATCATGGAAACGATAGATTCGATATTGAATATGCCAATTCTGAACGATAAAGTTGATGGCAAAGCCAATATTTTACATGAAGTTGTCTGTGGGACTGAAGTTGAAAAGTGCAATGCAAGCGATCAAATAGTAGCCGATAAGGATGTGAGTGGTGTTTCTGCTTTGAATACTGAACAATCTGATGTACATGAGGTAATGGAAATAGATGTTGAAGATCAACAAGGAACAGAAAGAAGTCGAACAATGAACCAAACTGTCGAGGTTAAAAGTAAGATATCTGCCGATCTCATTGGTGTTTTTTTTTTTCCAGCTTAACTTGTAGTTGAAATTGAAATTGTAGTAAATGAGAATGTCGTTTAGTTTCTAGATAGTGATGCTTGTAGTTCTGTTGGTGCAGGTTTGCCGGTATCTATTGAGGGCAAGGAAATTTTTGATGCTAATGCAATTGTAGAAGAAGGCACTCAAATTACTGACCATGGGAGCCACATGCTGTTGCGTGATGGAAAGGAAAAACTCAACGAGGAGTCAAATATGAGGCAAAAGGTTGAAGAGCAAGAATGCATTGACAAGGACAATTCATTTTTTGTTGACGAGGAACAAGATTTGTATGAGGTTATTGAGTATGCAACTCCTGTAGTTAATACATACGATCAAGCTGGTCCTAAAAATTTAAATAACCAAAGCAGCACCCATCAAAAGCGTAAATATAATTTCAAGGATACTATGCATTCAGCAAAGAAGGAAAAAAGGATGTCAGACCCAATGAATGGTTCTCTGGATTCTCCAGACGGTGATTGTTGGACTCCAGTTCATCTGGTTTCACCTGAACATTCCAAGAAAAGGAGCGCCTTCGATCACTTTGACGATGACTTCAAAATGCAAACTGGGAAAAAAACAATTTCTGTTGCAGAAGTTTCAAATACCACAAATTCATCGCTTAAAATTGGTGACTGTATTCGTAGGGCTGATAGTCCACTTACTCCAAAGACAGATGTAGACGTTGGTGTTTTACCTGAGAATGGATTGGATGTTTCTCCTACAACTGTTGAGTATGACGAGAACACAACAGAATATTCGTCTCTAGTTGATATGCTATCTTCACTTCAGTGTGTGGCACAAAAACCCCTTGGAGAATATACTTTTCTAAATGGCATAGTCAGCTTCTTCTCTGATTTCAAGAATTCTGTAATTGTGAGTGCTGATTGGAAAGAGATTTCATGTACGGATGAACTTGGCACCATGAGGAAGAAGAAACTACCCATAGCTGGAGCTGGATTTGTTACATTTGAAGATATGAGTGACTTGCATTGGACAGACTGGGTCATTGACAATGGCAATAAAGAGAAACCGGTGCAACAACCATTGCTGAAAAACCAGAAAAAGGACGAACAACTTGTCGCTGCTAAGTCACCAAAGCCAGCCCAAGTTAATCGTGGGCCCTATTCCTGTGGAAAAAATTCTAAAAGCAATCATGCTGAGACTCCTAACAAACCTGCTGGTTATATAGATGAGAATGCTCCTGCTGAGCTTGTTATGAACTTTGCCGAGTCCAAATCTGTTCCCTCAGAAACAAACCTTAACAAAATGTTTAGGCGTTTTGGACGACTAAAGGAATCTGAAACAGAAGTTGACAGAGTAAGCAGCCGTGCAAGAGTGGTCTTTAAGAAGCGTGCAGATGCAGAGGTAGCTCTAGGTAGTGCTAAGAAGTTCAAAATATTTGGCTCAGTACTCGTTAATTACCAGCTTAATTACACTCCAAGTGTGTTCAAAGCTTTGAGAAACAAAACATGATTAAAGATCCAAATAATCATGGGAAGGCTGCTTTAAAATGACCTTTTTTGCAAATTACTTTGGTAAGGTTTAGATTTCATATTATGTTCTGTACTTGATCAAATGAGAAAATTGGTTACAGTTCTCAACATAATGAATATTTATACTAACATTGTTGGTTAGTCCAGTTATTAGTCTATTACTTTTATTATACTAATCTTAGACATGAGTCCACGTAACATTCATATTTTTTTATTTTATTTTATTTTTAAATAAAGGAATACTCTAATAAACGGTAATCTTTGTTATCTGTATACTGTGAAAATTATCTGAGACATGAAATTGGATGCTGATAAACCAGAGTAATTAGCTAGCAGCTACATCAGATAAAAAATGTATCACAGTAAATAAATTACCGTTAAATGATACATTTTAGCTTCGATTACCTGAGACGATTTCATTGCCTTCCCTGTACAGTTTTAGAACTCAAACGATACAGTTTAACAATCTTCAAGGTCTTTAATCAAACAATCTGGTTGAGCAGTAAGAAACAAATTGTACACACTTAAACAAATGTTGGTACTTGGTGGTTGAGGTGGCTTCACTGCAACCTTTGTGTCATGCCATTTAGGTACTTAATAGGTTAAATGCCAAGATATTGATCAGACAAAAGTGAAAAATTAAAGGAGCAAGTAAGTTAAATATGTACCCTGCCTGTAAAACCTATGAATGATGCAGAGGCATGGATATTTGATGTAATGGGAATGAGGCAAAATATATAGTTTTAAAAAATCCCGAATATCTTATAGGTGTTTTTTTTTTCTTCGTTGTTGTAGATTATTAGAAATTTAGAATCATGCTATCTTATTGAAGTCGGAGTGGCCAATAATGAAAGCATAAACACATGACTTGCTGGTGCAAATGAGTTGATCATTTCAGATGGCATGACCACAATCATAGGTATCTTTACCACCCTCCCCAAAATCAAAAGACCTTGAAAACTAAGATAGTGATTTGGGATTATAGTAACCTTGTTATAAGTCAACTATTAGGAAGATATTGCTAAGATTTTTTCCACAGGGTGCCAAGCTTTCCTCTTTTAAAGTAACCCACTTGCCAAAAATGTATTGTAGGCCTGGTTTAAGAAAAGTAACAACGTTGCAAATTGAGCACTTATACATGGACCACCATAGGTGGCAATCCCACCATTCTACCACCCTGATGTGGCAACTTTATTAATAATTTTTTTTCAATTCCATGTCACACAAAAAATGAAATAATGAAAAAAATAAAAAATTTAACTGTACTTCCTCTCTCTCTCTCTCTCTCTCTCTATATATATATATATATATATATATATATATATATATATA
>Ga0209282_1002434_pt1 | contig 10762 bp, 8 predicted proteins | sample Mtrugardesep15_FD_187529 | JGI IMG/M metagenome (GOLD analysis project Ga0209282, IMG submission 187529) | Root nodule microbial communities of legume samples collected from California, USA - M. trunc garden sep15 (SPAdes) (version 2) | ecosystem: Host-associated > Plants > Roots > Nodule...
TTAAAATAAAAAAAAAAAAACAAAAAAGGAGACGACGATGGATTAGAAGTGGAAAGGAGGAAGTTGGAGAGTTTAATGGCATATAAATGTGCTGGGTTGTTGCTAGTTAACTATATATTCATTCCTTTTAACAAAATTAAATTAAAAAGCTGATTTTTTTATTGAAAATATATTACAAAAATAGAAGATATATATTAAAAAGAAACTAAACAGAAATATGTAGGGTCTATTGTGACACCCTAAAAAGTAATCTTAAGAACACAAATATGGTTCTTGTATTGGAGTAAAGATGAATGATTGTTCTTAAATCCTATATGTCATCTATGGGTCCACAAAAATTGATTGAAGAACAAAATTTTGATTCTAGCATTGTAGATGCTCTTATGAATATACAAGAACTCGATGAATAAGCAAAGCTCCCTCCCACCCATTTGGTTCTTTCACGGTACCCTTTTTTTTCTTTTCTTTTATTTTTGTTCTTCTGTCTAGATTGAAACTAGAAATGTTGAAACTATTTGAAGACAAATAGATACAAGGAGAGAGACCACTAAACTACCAGATAAAAAATAAATAAATACAAGTAGAGAGTGAGTCTTATCCTGTCATCCAACTCTTGTTTAGCAAGAAAAAGAGTGAGTCTATATATATATATATATCTTTTTTTTAAGAATTTAATAGGAATATTCTCCACGACATATATATGTGCACGTTAACGATTAAAGTCGCTTCCTTTCCCTTTCATAATAAAGTACTTTTTTTTAGAAGCATGATAAAGTATTCTTTCCATACAAAATTAATGTTATTTTTTCTTTTCTTCTGTTTTATATATGTTTATGTCGCTTTTTTATGATTATAATGAAATTTTGAATTTGAATATTACTGTTTCTTTATGATTAAGTCAGACGTTGGATTGGTGGTTGCTTAGGTGGAGAGAAAAATGGCAGCATGCATGCAAGGTGTCACGTGCTTATTCGTAATAATAACCCAAGAAGGAGTAACATATGGGCACATCCAACCAAAGGTCGACAGCACATAAATAATAAACATCTTAAAATAAAGAAACATGTAACATAGACAGAGGGTTGAAAAGGGATGGTTGCTATGTAGCTGAAAGGAAATGAATGGCTGCTATGTAGTTGAAAGAACTTGTTGTGATTAACAACCTTAAAAATTGTTGATGCTTTTCAAGAGGAAGGAGGCAACATGTCATAATGATTGATGGAAGAAAGGGTCAAGAAGCTCTGAAATTGATATGAGAGGTTTTTCTCGAAAAACAGTTTGTTTATTTTTTTCATTTTATGCGTACATTGTTGCATAAACTGTAAGATTAAATATGTTTTAGCTTCATATAAATATTCAATTTATTTTTTGACCAACAAATATTTATTTGTTTTTTTGTTTTTTTGTTTTTGGTTGATAGAAGAGATAGGATGGCTTTACACACATAAAGTGGAGGTATCGGGGTTCGAACCCCGGTCATAACGTCCGGCCTAACAATTTCGACATTTTTGTTAGTTGAACTAGGACTTATGAAACTAGATTTTTGTTTTAACCCTCGTAAAAAATTTCTTCAATTTTTCGTCCCCAAAAAAAAGTTATTAATACTTTTGATCTAACTTTTAAGTTGACTCATGTGTACGGACAAATATTTGAATGATGCAATTTTTTTACAATATTATAAGAATCTCTCTAAAAATTAAAATTTTTCAACAAAACATTAATTATCAAACACCAAAAACATAAAAATCATCTTTAATTTATGTTTTGTTAAAAGAAATCTTATTTATGGAATATTCTTATAATATTCTAAACATGATTGCAAATAGAAGAGATAAAAAAAAAAAAAATTGCAAATAGGAGAAAAGTTATAATTTTGAATGGTGTAGATATGTTAAGTTAAAAACATGAACTAAAATTGATGATTGAAAATTTTGAAGACTAAAAGTCGAAGTTTCTAAACAGGACTAAAACAAAAAGTTAGAATATTTAACCCAACTGTTACAATGAATCCATAGGAAGGCTTGCACTGAAAAATAAAATGGATTGAATGGGCAATGAAAAAATGGAACTAGGATTCCTCCCACCATTTAAAACACTCGATCAAAAATGCACCAAAGAATAATAAATTAGATCAATTTGATCTACCAACACCATGCTTCCAAAGTGAGGGGAATATTGTGATTTGTGAGGAATTGAGGAGAGAATATATGAAAGATATACAATTTCTATTGTTTGAGAGAGTATTTTGATTCTTATTTTTTTCATTCTACATATTTGATTTACAAATGATAATCTCTCCTCTTTTTATAGACTTTAAGAGAGAGTTCTAGACATATCATTACATAATATTCTACACACTTTAAAAGAGAGTTTTACACACTTCTTTGTACCGCATACATGTAATACTATCACACACTTCCTTGTACCGGATACATGTACTATTTTTCTATACCACCAATCTAGTTCTACACCTGTTTAGAACTTTATTTGGACTACATCGCTTTATCCGAAATGGGTCCAACATTTGATTAGGACAATGGACCGAATCAAGTTTGTAATCCAACAAATAGGTTGAATTTGAAAGCTGCTTGAAGCTTTCTCCTAGTTATCAAGTTTCTTGGGTTGTTGCCATTTTGCCAGACTTCTGGACAAAGAACTGAGGAATGAACCTCTGGCAGGCATCCCTTTATTTCCGTATAAATGTTTCCCTCCTAAATCTGTGAAAATTGGACTCATATCTTTGCTTCTTTCAGTTCTTTCTATCTGCAAAGTATACATTCAAATACTTTTTGGTTGAGAAAACAACAATAAAGAAATAAAGTCAGAGATAACGACATAAAGCCATGACCAACTTACCTTGACAACTTTTCCATGTTTTAAGTAGTACCGAATACCAGACCAATTGATAGATTGAGAAAAATGAGACTTAATCGCGGACAGAGGGTATAGAAAGTTATCCACCAGCAATGCAATGAACACCTGCTCAAAAAAATCAACTAGAAGTCAAGCACATTTCAAGTCCCTGGTGGAATAATAACATTTTTATTTATATTTCCATATATGTTTTTTCAATACATTTTTTTTTTCTACGAACACATATTTACTCAAGTCCATGCATTATTTACACTTAACCTAGGAGTTCAACATGTTTATGTCAACCCTTGTTGTGGTAGGCATCTTGTGTACAGCCTGTATCACTTCAGGCTTGCCAGTTTGGTTCAATTTAATTTTTGCCTTAAATACGCTTTCTGTCCTTGCAAATATTGGAATTTCCACTTTCAGTCCCTGCATAATTTTGTACTTTATTGGTCCCAACGTTTACAAAATCGCCTGTCTTAGTCTCTACTGTCAATCTCTGTTTATGTTACGTTTATATGGCTAATTGTTGAGATAACATCATTGTTGCCACATAGGGTAATAATGTCATGTGGACTCCAACTCACTGTCATCTTCTTTTTCTCTGACCCACGCCATAAAAGGGGGTTAAAGGTATGGATAACGAGAATTAGGTAAAAGGGGAGGGGAGACTCGAAGTAGTTTTGACGGTGTTAAACACAGATACGGACAACGGACACGACACGGACATTGACATGCCAACACCATGAATAATCTGAAAAAATCACATAATTCAATGTAATTATAAGTGTCGGTGTCGTGTCGGTGTTGGACAGGACACGCCTAATTCAAGAAGTGTTCGTGCTTCATAGGTGGTAAGTAGATGTCCATCTGTACACGTGACATTATTATTCTACGTTATATAGTGACATGTATTTCTCTTAGCAACATCACCGCCAGATAACTTAAAAAAGTTACGGGCACACTTGCGTTTGGTCTAGTGTTATTGGTTTGTAACCTTTGAGTGTAATCTTCTTAATGTCTCAGCTTCGATTCTTGTATGCCAATTTCGGTGGGCTTGTTTAAATTATTTTTTTTTTAAAAAAAAGTTGTTTTTTAAAATGTCGGAAAAATTTGCAGGGATAAAAGTGGAAAACCTATATTTTTGAGACTAAAATCTTATTTAAACCTTAATTATTTTATGAATATTTATGATATGTGGAATCATAAAGCACTGCATTCTTCACCTTGAGTCACCATTAATACCTACGCTGACATAGGTATACAAGGTGATTAAGATTTACTCAGAAGAATACAAATGTCAATACCATTGAAGAAATGTACAAGATGACATATAAGATAAACATTATTAAAACCTAGACAAATAAAAAAACAAGCAAGAAAATAATACTTACAAGACACCAATTAAAGGTAGCGAGACAAAGTTGTGGTCCTTCTGGAGACAACATGTTGCATAGTTGAACTTCTATCCTTGTCAAGTTCCACATTGAACGAAGTACCACAAGAGTACATATGGCTAGGAAGGTCACTTGTGATAGCCCTGGGAAAAGGCACACTTCAAGATGAAAGAACTGATAAATGAAAATGTAAGTTTAATTGAAAAGTTCATCTCAGTATTTTAATTTTACCCCATTTTTATTTTCACTTTCATTTTCACAAATCATATCTATTCATCTTAGACGCATATATGTCAGTGGTGGATATGCAACTTGTAACAATGGGGAAGATAATCTAATTTTGGATTTATATGTTGTCACTTGTGATCATTACAAACAAACCTGTTTTGTCTATTTTATTTTAACATCCGTCAAGATGTTTGATAAGCCAATGATTTTTTTCCGTGTTTCATAATACAACATGATTAAAATTATACAAAGTACTTATTTACAAATTTCATATGACACAAAAAATTTCGCACTAATGATATTCCCCAATCATATCATTAGTGTTTGGATGAGGTAATTTGAAAATTTTAAAGAATTAAAAAATTTAGGTAATTTAAATTATTCAATTAAATTACTTTTATTTCTCAATACTTTTGTTTGAATGGAGCAATCAAAAAATTTCATTGTCATCATTTTTGGACCACTTTTATAAATTTTAATTTTTTTAGGGCCAAATTTTAAAATTGAAATTAGGGGTCATATTAAAAATTTTAAATTTTTTAAGGGGTCAATTTGCAATTTTTTGGAAATTTATTGGGGTCAAATTGAATATTTTGGAAAATTTGAGGACCAAAATGCAAATTTTGAAAAAAATATAACAATGAAGATATTTGAAATTCTTAACTTTTATATCTCATTTTAAATTTTCTAAATTTAACTTGAACAAAATACTTCATAAATTTCCATCATTTTGAAAATTATTCAAATTATTATCTAAACAATGAAATTCACTTCAAATATTTGAATTTCCCACAAAACATTACATTACCTCAAAACATTCCCCCATCCAAACACAAATAAACCCTCAACACTTTCCAATTTGTATATGTAACTTGAGATCATAATCATGAATAGAATATTAGAGTTTCTAATCTAACATTGCAGCTAAGTTGAAAAATAACCCAATTCAGCATCAGGATTCTGCCAAAATGTTCATATGAATCAACACTAACAACCTACCTAAAAAGGAAAAGTATTGTGCTCACCAGCTGAAGTATAGGTCATTTCTTCAAGTGAGTATCCCTTACTATAAAATCTAAATACTGCTGCAAGATGAATCATTGCCATTAAGAATGGTGCTACCAATGCCCATGACAAATAGCAGTGAACACCAGACAATGCACGGTTCATCATCCAGTTAACGTTTGTTGTATATGACTCGAGAGCGAATGTTTGCTTCCTCAAGTAATTCCAGTATCTACATGTTTTTTAAAACTAAATCATCCAATGTGAAATGAAGTGTTATTTTTCAGATGATTAAAAGTCACAAACCTTCCAAAATTAAGATCAGTAGCAAGGGGGTGAGGAAAGACAGCAACTGGGGGAGAAGTAATAAGTCTTTTATGGGCCCCTGCAAAAGACAGCATTATAGTAATTTTTAGAATATTAGGATTAATATTCTTTTGAGGGACTTGAATAAGGCTGGGAATATAATAAAATTCAATACAAGGGATTATTAGGATTATTAGTCTTTTATGTGCCCCTTCGCGTGTTTCGTTTGTTTGACTCCTTCATAATGTTCATCATATGTATATGATCAATGTGCTAATTGCATCAAAGAAATTTGATAAGAGAACCAAAGATGTACCAGCTATGGCTGCAAGAGTCATATCATCAGAATATCCACCATCTTTAAGTCCCGAGACTACACCATAACGATCTTGCCTAAAATCATCGGCATGCATCTGGAGAAAAACTATCATGTTAAAACTAAGCTTTACATTAAAGTGACAACTAAGAAAAGGCAAAAGCTACTTGCCATCATACAGCCTCCCCACAGAAAGAATGTTCTTCCACCAGTGGCGAAGCCCATCGAACAAGGCTGTATAATAAAACCCTTTTTAATAATGATACATTATCAAAAGCCTAAATGCATAGTTCTCTAATTAATATTGTGACTTAATTCAAAAAGTTAACTAAGCTCCATTCTCACACTTTGTTTCAAAACAACTAGAAAATAAAAAGAAAACTATCTCAAACACAGATGTTTGCTACGGAGATTGGAGATGGAGAATAAAAAGATAGAGGTAGTTGTGTACCATATGATATTCATAGATGCAGTAACTCCATAAACTTCCAGATGGCAAATCAAGAGGGTATCCAGTTTGAACAAATATCTGTGAAACATCAAAACAGTTAAAACCATAAAATAATTCAGGTTAGAATAATTACAGTTATTCTCATTAAACACCTAAAAATAGAACAAGAAGAAACAAAATGAATGTAATACCTCAGGGTTCTTCTCCATCTCACGAGTGAGCGCTCCAATTGATCCAGGATGTATCCTAACGTCGTCATCCAAAAACAATACATACTTTGTGTCTTTGTGCATTTTCTCCACCCCAACCTGCCAAGGCAAGAATATGAATGACTCAATTTTGATATCAAGTTATAGGTGCTTCAAATTTCTATTTAACTTGCAAGTGTTATGGGAGGAAATGAAATTATATCTGACCCGTAGTCGATGAAACAACAAGATCATAACCATTTTCAACATAGATTTAAATTGACGTTAAGTAAATGTAAGGAATTGTCAGTAAAATAGTAATTTATATGTAAAAAGACTATCAAAATATACGTCAGTAAAATAACATACCAATTGATTGTGAATAAACCAGCTACAACAATCCGAACATCAACATCATCCTGCATATATCAAAGCATGCATCCAATTTAGTGAGATGCCGACAAGATTACAATGTACAACCAAAGAAAGGAATAAATTCATGAAAGGCTCAGAAGGTAACGGAGTATAAAAAAGCAAACTTAAAATGAGTTTAAGGTTGCAAAACATAATAGCAAATGATTAAAAACATGAATGCGGAAATGGGAGGAAATATGGACTTATTATACCTCAAAATCTGATATTAGTCCTGATATAGCTTGGTAAGCAGGATCCTCTGTGCTTTCTACCACAAAAAGAAATTCTATAGGGCCGCCATAAAGAGTTGTTATCTGCATTGAAAAAGAAAAAAAGAAAAAGAATCGTAATGAAAATTTCCGATTAAAAGGAGATGCACAGACCAAACCTTTTCAGGGGAATGTGTCCTATGAGTTCTTACCTGACTCCTCCAGTTGTGGAGATTGTGTTCTCCAAACCCTTTCAGGGGCATAACAACTGTTACTCTTGGAAGATTGGCCTGATAGGAGTGCTCAAGCTCATTAATGTCATGACAGAGGAAAGAAAGACTATTGCCATTCTGCATAGCTTCCTTCATTTGTTTTATCTCTCTGTTCCTGTAAGAGAAAAATTCAGCATTTCTCATAGGGGTGACAATGAAAGTGTTTCTGGAGTCTGACACTATTGAGTAATGAGTACCTAACATAAGAAGCAAGAGCCCACAAAAGGGCAAGTGTTAAGCAAATGAAATATCCCTGCAGAGTAAACATAACATTCAGATTTATTATTATTTATCATGAATTGATATTTCTCTAAAAACAACAAAAGCCAAGAAATACAAAGCAATATTTAAGGAAACACAATGTAGAACTCCTTATTCCTACAATGTTTCTTGTGTTGCAAGTATATTCTGTATGTACAATTAAAGCGTACAAGATATCTCCATACAAGAATTATGGATGTCAAATCTGCGAAACCAAAAGCACAATTGTAATTTGTCTACCCAAGAGTTTCATTTGTGTGGCAACGGGTGGAAATAGGTCGGACTGACCGATGGGGGCCTATGTTCGGTCTAGTACAGACTTTTTCTTATTAATTATATAAGACTGAGACTTTTTTAGAAGTCTATTTAGCTAAAGGAGAGTCAAGCTTTAGGCCACAACTTTTTTTTGGCCTATGAAGCAGACCTACTTAACAATATATTTTTTTTAATACTACTACTATTATAATAAAATGTGTATTATGTTTTGAAACAATTCAGTCATTTAAACATATTAGCTTACATTCATTTGATAGCTACAAAGACGTTAATTTGCACAGGTTTGGATTCAAATCCGAGAATTTTTCACTTCTCCACATCTAAGGCATGCGCTTGTAGACCCTAGACTACTTGACAACAAAAGTTATAAAATAAATTATCATTTTATTGTTAAAAACATTAAAGAAAATTATCATGTGTTTTTTAATCAAATTATGATATTAATTTTCATAACTTAATTTACGACCTCTTTTTTATAACTAAAAAGTTATACATTGTAACATGCAAATGATTTTGTTCAGTTTGTTAGTTTTCTTAAAAAATCTGCTTTAACGACTCATAATAGCATAAATACTGTTCAATTTAAGAATCGAACTCGAATTCTTCCGATTGATTGATTCATTAACTACTTGGGTTCAAAGTTCAAACAATTGTTATTTCAACTTTAAATAGAGGAACAATCTGGTCAGAACTTCACAACCTGAGGTCCTGGACTAGAGCCTTACTCTTTGTTGCACTCATTATCCACTTTCTCCATCTTGTTTAACTTCATTTGGCTCATTCTTCAACATCTTCACACTTCAAGTTTAATCCTTCTTTTCTTAAACAATTGTTATATATTTCAACAAATCGTTCATTATTGTTATTCTTATATGAATGACAAATATTAGTAGTCAGTTATTAGATTAATTTTTAATATAAAGAGGGAATGGAAGTGAGCAAGTGAAACAAGAGTAGTACTGTTGAATTTCAGCAAAAAAAAGGAACTGATGATACTAATTTTGTTGAAGAATTGGGAGGGAATTGGCTGAAATGAAAAGAGAGAAGTTCAAACCTGAATCTGAATACAAACGGCGAGGGGACTACAAAAGATTCTGCTGAGGGAGAAAAGGAACATATCCATTGAAGCCATTCTTGTGAAACCTATCTCTTTCTCTCTTGTCTAACTCGTTCTTCATGAGTATACTAAACGTTCCCCTATGTGTATGTATAGGCTTTGTTTCGCAATGCCAAATTTTGAGTTTGGTGCTTAAATACATTTTTTATGTTATTTCGTATTTATAAATTATATTAAACTCTTAATTTTGATAAACTAATTTATCAATTATCCGTTATTTATTTATTGTATATAGAGTTGTAGAGAGTTGAGAAATCATATAGAAAAGAGTGGCACGAGTGAGTGAGAGAAACCGAAGCTAGGAAGAAAGAGAGAGAGAAATTAAACACTTAATTGAAAAATAATATGACACAATTATGTCATTGTGTATCTTATCTTGACCACCAAATAGACCTTAAAGATTTTTATAATTAGAGAGCGGGAGAATGATAGGGTGGAAACAAAAAATAGATTTTCACGCATAAAAATCAAAATTAAGGTTTTATATTTATTTTTATTTAATTTAATTTAGTGTTGATTTAGTGTCTGGCAAACACTTCTAAATCTATTAAAATTAATAAATAGAAAAGTATTTGGGCTTAACAGAGCAAACGGTAAGGGGCATAGCGTCAATTTAGCGTTTTTCAAAGCGGCCGTTAAATGTACTGATTCTTTTAAAATTAAAATTAAAGGGAGAAAAACACTAGAGTCCATCGAGCTGACACAAAAGTTACGTTAATAGCGTCTGTGTCGAGGATAACGCTAGATTTTAGATGCAACAATACCTTTTTCTTGTAGTGAATATTTTGTTTTTTGTTTGATCTGTGTATTTTTTGCATGTAACTGGATAGACTAATCTCTTGAGCGGGTTAAAACCACAATAGGTGACAAAGCTATCTCTCAAAAGATTTAACATTGTTGCATTCGTGGTAGCCAGGGCCTCACAATTTTGAGGGCCCAAAGTTTGAGTTTTTAACAATATATGTATAAGAGATCTCCTACTTGTTAATAGTAGTCCAACTGAGGAGCATAATATTCATAAGAGATCTCCTACTTGGAACTTCATCGTTTGTGCCATTGAGCTTCTAAAAGATGGTTTTGAATTCGAGTTTTGGGACGGTAACTTAGTGGTCTCGTTGTCTTCCATGAACTCCCCTAACATGGCATATGTCCTCTTAACGGATATTATTGGCGTTGAATTTGTCCGATTCTAGTTTTTTTTTTTGTACTCCCTTTTGTGACAAAAAATAAAGAGTACGTTCAAATTAGTCGTGAATTAAGAGATACTTTATGTCCATATTTTAAGAGTGAAATACACATTATCGATACAATATATAAAAATATATAAAGTCAAGGGGACATCAACAAACCAAAATCTTAATTCTTACAGTCAAATTAAACATATATTATGACTGAAAAATATATAATGTAGTTTTTTTTAAGGAAAAAATATATAATGCAGTTTTTTTTTTTTTAGGGAACATATA
>Ga0209282_1002435_pt1 | contig 10760 bp, 7 predicted proteins | sample Mtrugardesep15_FD_187529 | JGI IMG/M metagenome (GOLD analysis project Ga0209282, IMG submission 187529) | Root nodule microbial communities of legume samples collected from California, USA - M. trunc garden sep15 (SPAdes) (version 2) | ecosystem: Host-associated > Plants > Roots > Nodule...
AACCGGCTTCGATACCATCTTAGAATGTGCAGCCTAACACAAAGCCGGTTTCGTGAGGTAGCGTTAGGCTCAACCACAAACTCTAAGATGGGATTATCATTCAGCTGCTTCAATTTGGGTTTTTCAGAAACATCTCAGTTACTAATGCCTTGCCTTTCTCAATTCTCAGCCTCTCTTCCTTAGCTTCACTCAACAAAGGATCTTTTACACACTAGTTTTGAACTCCGGAGGTAACTTGCAGAGGTCGTACGGTTAACTGGGTTTTAAGCATTTTTCCTCAAGAAAGGATTATGATCCAAGTGGAACTAAGACCCAGAAATTTTGAAAAAAATATTTAAATCATTTAGGTACTCTATTATGCAAAATAAACTGCTTGGAAACTGCAATACTGCACGAATACTAGGTTCCAATCTATATAAAACGATGAAACAAAATCTGACATCAAAAAACGATTTAAAGAAGGGGAGAAAAGAAAAGGGTACTACAAACAGGAGCATTTCATTTTTATCAAGTAAAATAACTTACGTGTCCGCGGGACAAACAGCGAGATTCGATCCTATCTGAAGAGCTCTGACTGATGTAACCTGATCAGGACATAGAGCTAGAAGGAAGAGAGAAAAAAAAAGTTAATTTCTCTCATGTTTAATATGCCCTTGATTAACAAAATGCAGAGATTAAAACTTTCTTACATCTAGGAGGATAAACCACAGAGCAATTTGGTACATCTGGCTTTATGGAACTCCTTGTGATGCATATTCCCCTAGCAACCATTCCTTTAATATCTAACTGACTCAACATCTGGAGGGAAAAATCTTTAGGAGACAAAGACGGAGTTGATGGAATTGTGAAGGATGGGTCCAGGATTAACTTATGACTATATAAATCTTGGCCTGAAGATAATCTAACACCCTTATACGACCCAGTAACCTGCAACATTTATTATAAAAATGACAAAGATGAAACTGCTTTGCACTTGGGGATATTCAACCTCGTCTCTTATCAAAAAAAATTATTAAAAAACCCACGTCAAAGAATTATTTACGCACCTTATCTATAAGCAGGGAAATAACCGGCATTCTGAGAACCTGATACACGAAAGTTTACGATGTATATAAGCATGTATGTTCAGCAAAACAACAACAAAAAATTTTAAAAATAGAATTAAGCAAGGAAATAGTTAATGAAGTCATTTAGACGGCTCATAAAATATCAAAAAAACGACCAAACATTGATATCAAAAGAACAGGAACTTATTAGTTTCATTTTTTTTTACCAAAAAGATACATTGTTATGATGACAACAATTAGCACAAAGATAATGGCCTCAGTGAATTCAATAATAGGTACCCTCATCTAGCAACAATTTATTTTAATTCCTTCGACCAGAGACAGACCCATGTTGATGGTAGTGTATGCCATGGCCCTCACTACCTTTTTGAGTTTCTCCATACCATGTCCATGCAATTTCTTCACTAGCTAGCATATATATATATGTAATGGCCCTCATTATACAAAATTTCTGGGTCCGTCGCTGCCTTCGACCATAACTTTCACAAAGAAAGATCTAGGATATGCCAGGTATGGAAAATTCAATTACAACAGGATTGTTAAATCGTGATTACTTTTCTTGATAAAAATGTATAGAACGAAAATATGAAAGATTTAAAGATGATAAAATATGTTATTTAGAAAAAATTTGAAACACACACATAATTCATGAATCCTTTAAAACTTACATAAATGCAACCTTTGACAGCAGCACGACGACAAAAAGCTTGCGGTAGTTCCCCTTCACCATAAATAGGATAAAGCAAAGCCCCCGGGGCATTGGGATACCTGAAAGAACAAAGATAAGTATCATTTGAAAAACATTAATTGGGATCCCTTGAATAAAACATCAAGGCAAATGTAACTCCATGAAACAAAGTGAATAAGAACTCACCTTCCAACCGATGAGCTGTATTGAGCTAAACGATCTATTCCATCTTTTGTTTTCAGTAAATCTTTACAAACCCCACCATTTTCTTGGTCAAAATCTACCATGGCTATAGCATACAAAAGAATCCTGTTGAAGACAAAGAGGCCTTACCTTAGGGGTACTTACGCAAGTCAACAAATTATGCATGCACTATAAACAGTTAGGCTTAATATATACAACACCCCGCCAGAATGTTTAAGCATACAGTGTATACAAACTGAGCCACCAACAAACATCTCAAGTCTTCAAACGTTTTATCTGATCATCATCAGATTTCACTTAGAGTATAAAAAGCAACAGCCTCGGTGGGAATGAGACAACTAATAGAATGTATAGACTAGTCAGGCATCAATTCACCAATTATTGGGGCGAAAGTATCAAAGGTGTCCAAAAGAGTCTCTTATACTATCCCATTTGTGTAAAATCACATCGGTTAGGGGATTCAAAGCACAACAACGGCAACCAAGCCTTACCCCACTAAGTGGGGTCTACTACATGTATCAAACGACGTCATAGTGTTCTATCAAAAACCGTGTATTTCTCCAACTCATTTATCTCCAGATCCTTCCTAATAGTTTCTCTTATAGTTTTTCTAGGACTACCCCTACCTCTAGTGATCTGACTCTCCTCTATCTGATCTACTCTCTTACGATTTTCAAAGCACATCATGAGAAATTACAAGGAAACAGAAAAGTTACAGTGATTAAATAACAAGCAAGAAGCCACAAATTTCAATAGCATGCAGAATAATATCTCCCTCTGGCAATTGTTAAAATGCCAAATGACTAGCACTGGCTGCCAAGAGTAACATCGAATTGCAGAAACTACCTCCAGAACATTACTAATTATCAGATAACAAATCATCGTCCATAATTCAAGTCAACAATGGTCAATGAAGTTAAGCAATCATCTCAAAACTAACACATTAACATAAACATAATCATAACCATAATCAGATAGCAAATAGAACAATCAAACAAACAATGGCATATAAATTTCCTATACTGCTATGCAAAAATGAAACAATCAATAACATATAAAGTAAATCAAATCTCACTAGCAAATAGAAATGGTAAATACGCTTTTATCTTCGACGGCAAACCAATCTTCTCCAAGTAACTAACAAACGAACTCTCCATATCTTCCTCCGAAATCTTCTCATCCTCATTACCACCCAAATGTTGCTGAACAAGCTTAAAAAACTTCATCAACTGATTCTTCTCCTTAAGCGAAAGATTCTTATCTCTAAAAATCGCTCCACGTGAATCTGGAACATTCACTAAACCCCCATTCGTATCGTAAACAAGACTCGCATCAATTCCTTTGAATTCTAAGTACTGTGCAGCACCTGATTTCAACAACAAATCGATTGTTTTGCCCGCGCTGAATAAAGCCCTGGGTCCTGCTAAATCGATATTGAATTTTCTCGAATTTTCGCTAAGGAATTGGGATTCTTCAATGGAATTGCATGAATTGAACTCCGCGTCGGAGAATATAGGGTGTTGGATGAGGTTTACGGTGGTGTAATCGGAATTGTCGGTGGTAGCGGTGGTGGTGATGGACTTGGGAGGGGAATTGAGGTGAGAGATGAGATCTTCGAAGGAGAGAGAAGCGAAATGGCTACCATAGAAGGGATTGGGATCGAGGTGGAGAATGGTTTTTCCGACGGCGGATGCGGCGGCGGAGATGATGGATTCGGAGAGGCCGGTGCCGACGATAATAAGATCGAACTTGATTGGGTCTATAGGAGGGTAGGGGGAGGATTCTAGGGTTTCGGTCATGGCGACGACGGCGCGTGGTAGTTATTCGCCGTCTGTGCCGTGAGAGAGAAATCAAAGAATGGGTGGGAAAGTTGTGTGTTTGAAGGAAACGACCTTTGTAGCTGTCGTTTCACCCGCATATATTATTTTCCCTTACACGAACATTTTGACTGATATGTGATCGACCGACTGTGTAAAACTCACTGATATTTGATCGACCGACGGTGTAAAACTCTATATGCTGTGAGTGCATATGCACTCCCAAGAATACTCAATCAAATAGATAATTTTAAGGCTAAAATGTTGTTTTGGTCCCTTAACTTTATTTAAAGTATCGGTTCCGTTTGGTGTCATAAGTAATAAAATGTGTGTTTGGGTCCTTAACTTCTGCTCTGTTATATGTTTTGGTCCATTCTGTTAGATTAATTCAAACAAACGTTAAGTTAAGGGACCAAACTAATACTAATTTAATAAGTTAAGGGACCAAAAACTTAACGTTTTTTTGAATTAAACTAACAAAAGAGACCAAAACATGTAACGGAGCAGGAGTTGAATGATCTAAACAGACTTTTTATTATTTATGGGACCACAACGATAATTTAAATAAAGTTAAGGGACCAAAACAACATTATAGCCTAATTTTAAAAAGTTTAAGATGAAACAATTTTACACAATTTTATACATACAACTAATTAATTTACATTGTCGGTGTTGTGAATTCGTTAAAAAATCACACCAATAAAATACTTGATGTGTGGAGTAAAGTAATCAAGTATTGGTGAATATATGCATTGGTGATTTAAGTGAACTATGTGACTATGTGAATTGGTGATTAGATGCATTGATGAAACATGGTGAATTTGGTGATGTGGTGAATCATATGAATTTGTTGACTTGATGAATTATATTACTTGATGAAGATTATTTTGGTAATAGAGATGAAGGGTGAATCATATGTATTTGAATTAGTGATTTTCTTTTGTGATGATGATTTCCTTGCCTATACTTTTGAAATGATGAATTGTATTGTTGAGTTGATTAGACAAAAGTTCATGTGATTTATACGATATATGAGAATTAGATGAATTATTGTATTGTTGAGTTGATTATGCAAGAGTTCATGTGATTTCTACGATAAATGAGAATTAGATGAATTATATGCAAAATGTGAGATGTGTGTCTTATGTAAGAAAAATAAAATTGCATGTATGATTATGTTCTCTAAATGATGAGTTTTTGTTGATAACGTTGATTAAAGATTGAATATGCTAACATGCTATAATGGGAGAAATGATATTATTCATGTAATGATAGTATTTTATGAGTGGTGAGTATGTATATATGATATGCATGAAATCTTAGAATGCTTATGTTTGGTTATGCTTTAATTGATTTGAATGATGTCTAACCCCCAGTGGTCGTTTGGTTGACCACCTGCCTTATTATTTCGAATGGGTAGACGATGTGGATGAATAATTTGTTTTGCTTGGTGAGTTGCTTGAGGATAGCATGGATGTTATCTCATCTATCGCTTTTGATGCCTTATTATTTAGGCTCTAATTAGGGTCCGAGTCTGTGTTTTTACTTTGTGACTGTTGTTGAGATTTGAGACTATGTATTGATGACGAGATATGTGACATGTTGACATGGCAAGTTGAGGATTTATTTTTATTATTGATGAATTATTAAGATGATAATTGTTCTGCTGCGATGTTTGGAAATATGTAGTATGCATAGTTGGGTTTTATTGAAGAAGTAACATCTAAATTCTTTATACGATTGTATCATAGAGTGTGTGTTATCAATTTTAGAGTTTAGGGTGTTACATGCAACACCATAAAATTCGAAAATAGTTTCTACGCAACATGTATGAGCTTTTTTGTGACCCGTAATAGACAGTGGTTGGTCACTCCACAGTTCATTCTTCATGTGTGATGAGTGGCTCATAGAACACGTCACACAATGGACAGTAGATGTGCACTTCTGTTTATCTTTTTTCTACGTGATGTGTGGCTCGTAGCACACATCGCGTACTGGACCATGGCTGACTCCTCTGCAATTATGCATTTATTGTCCTCACATCACTTAAATGTTTGTGATGACTATATTCCAAAAAAATCACTTTAATTTGACATTATTGTAAAAAGTATCGCATGACCACAAATTTATTTGGTATGGGTGAACTTGACATGTTTCAAGATTTTATTCATCTTTTCTTTCCTTATATAATTTGCTGATTTCTTACAAAAACTAAACTAAAACACGTGCATACTTTATAAAAATAGCCAAAACTAATTCTTAATTGTTGCTAAAAACACTAAATGACATACAATCATCGTAGTTTGACTAGTAGAACAGTTGTCGCACGAGTCAAGTGCGACAATCAAATGAACAAATTCATCCTTGTTTTAAGGTGTGCTATTTTTATGTTAAGATTTGTGTCTATAAAAATAATCAAATATAACTTTCATATATTTGGTATACTGTCGAAATATTAAAGTTGAATTCATTTGTTAAAGTATGTTTGTTTTCAGAGGAACACTATTGTTTGGAATTGAGGACAAAACCAAACCATTCACTGAACATAAGTCGTCCCATAACAAAAATGAACCCAATCCAAACATGTGCAGCCTCACATGCCATTGTTGCAAATACTAACCTTATTTGCTATAAAAACAAGTTTAGAGATTGATTCTCAAACTCTAAGAATGCGGAACCCTAAATATTCGACGCAGTCTTAATTTCTCATATGCCGCTCCACGTTCTCGTCACAAAAACCATCGCCGTTTGGTTTCCCCTTTACAAAATCTTTCATTAAACACCAAGATCTTATTGCACATCGATCTATTTATCCATGCCTTGTTAAGATCATAACATCCAACGCTTTTATTGATGACTCGTTGAGGGCCAAGATTACGCCTCTTCTCCCTTTTGCCGTTGTTGGTAGCCTAATCCTAATGTGAGGTAATGTTTATCTAATGCTTGTTTGTAGTTAAATGTAGTTTTTAAGGTCATTGGTTCATGATATGTTTCAATTTTTCAGAAACCAATCAAATCAAGTTAATCAAATTTTATTATTTTAAATTATTTTTTGGGGTCAAAAGTATAATCCAATCGACAAAGAGCCTTACCTTTAGATCCCAAATCCATAGTACATCATACGAATTAAAAACCGGACATTGTCTCAGTTGTTTGAAGACATGAAGAACTTCATTTAAAATAAAGAATCACACAAAAGATATTGTTGTCATTTTTTATAAACATGATCTATTTTTTTAAATTATTTATTTATTTTTCTAAGTTAAAGGACATGTATTTTTTAATGCAAGGGATTCAAACAACATTCAACTTCATAAATTAGATGAAAATGAAGAAATCACAGGGAGGTCTATTCGGTTTAATCACATCCCTAGCTCTCTTTGATTGACAAACAAAATTGAAGAGTGACAATTTTAGAGTAAAGTTGGTTTTTTGAGGAACAAGAGACCGTGGTGGTTTTTTTTTGTTAGTGAACACTAGACTAGAGGCTAAAGGAGGAAAACTAAAAATTGAAGTATGGATTTAGGCGAGATAACATTTTTTTTGCAACATCATCTGTTTGTGTGCTCTTGCGCCATTCATTGCTTGTGGATTAAAAGACTATTGATTGGAAGTGAGATGCTAAGAATAGTCTCTTTTCAATACTTTTTTTTAACACCCACTCTTTCATTGGACGAAACTCACATGAGTCTCACCACGTTATGTGAGATCTATTTACACATTGTAGGACCCACACTAGTTTCATTCAATAAGAAATATGTGTTAGAGATTGTTAGAAAAATATTTTTTATAACACACCTTTTGTTTGGAATTGAGAACAATCCCAAACCATTCATTAATATAAAAGTCAACCCATTACAAAAACGAGCCCCATTCAGATACGCATGATTTTTCGTGTGAGTATTACTATGACTAACCTTATCTGACATAAAACAAATCCAGAGATATATTCTTTGCACAAAAGCACACATAACCATATATATCCAAGACAAACCTAACCACTACATGCCGCTCCTTATTCTCATCACAAATATCACCGCCGTTGGATTTTCCCCTTGTCAAACTTGTCATTAAACCTCGATTTTCCCCATTTATCTATGCGTTACTAAGCTCAACACTTTGATGCTCCAATCGATGACTTCTTAAAGGGTAAGACGTCGCCTTGTCTCCGTTTTCCTAAATGTTGATAACCTAAACTACTCTCAATTTGAGGTAATGTGTCTCTAATGCTTGTTTCATCCAATCATTATTTCTAAGATCATTAATCCATGATAAGTTACAATTTTCTCTCGTATAATTAAATCAATTAAAACTAATTAAATTTTATCATTTCAAATAATTTTTTAGGTCAATATTATAATCGAATCTGTGTCGAGCCTCGACGTTAGATCCCAAATCCATAATACATCATATCACATGAATTAAAATAAATAAATAAATACATTATTTTATCATTTTTTTTTATATATTTTTAAAATTGAAATTTTATTTATTTTTATCTAGAATGCAACCATTTTTTTAATTGATCATTTGATTATTAGGACATGAAAGTAGAAGTTTAGAACAACATAATTTTGCGCAACAGGAAAAAATTCCTTGAAATATCATTCTAGATAAACCGATTTTACGAGCGTAGCCTTCAAATTCCCTTTGTAGCGGTGCATCAAACTCACACCATCTTCGTAAATTCCCAAAATCTCAAAACCCAAAAGAGTCATTTCTCTCAAATACCACACGTACTCCCTCTCACGTGTACACTTCACAACTCCTCTAACCCTCAAACACTTCCACTTCTTCTCACAAAGAAAACACAAGCTAAGCTCGAAAGCACGCGGATCGCTGACGTGGCACAAAAATATTTCATTATCCCGCGCAAACCCGTGCTTCAATTTTCAATTTCCCTCTTTATCCTTCTCAATACAAAAACCCACTCACGCTCTTTCATTTCTCACATTTTCATCTTCACTCTCAAAAAACCCTTTCTCTTCTTCTCTAACCGTTTTATCTCTCTTCGAAGTTCAATCACCACCGTTTCACCATGCCGAAAGCTGTTTCCGATGCCAAACCTGCCGATAACCGGTTAGATTCTTCTTCCGACTTCGATATTCGTGTTTTTCATAGGTTAATTTGTTAGATCTGAGTTTTTTTGTTAACGTTTTTGATTTTTTGTTTGTTAGGTTGAAGCGCAAGGGCGCTGGTACTGGAACTAAGCAATCGAAGAAAGCTAAGGATCCTAACAAGCCTAAGAGGCCTCCAAGTGCTTTCTTCGTTTTCATGTAAGCTTCGGTGTTTAAAATTGTTCGAATCGGTGCTAATTGTTCACGAATGTGTTCCATTGAAGTTCGATTTGATTCTGATGACTTTTGTTTTGCGAGTTTTAGGTCTGAGTTCAGAGAGAGGTTTAAGAAGGAGAATCCAAGCAACAAGTCTGTTGCTGTGGTAAGATTTCTAACACGATCTAGTTTTTACCGTTGAATTTGCTTTTTTATGAAATTTTGAATGTTATTCTGAGTTTTTACTAACGTGATTTACGGTGGATTTGAAATAGGTTGGGAAAGCTGGTGGAAAGGAATGGAAAGCTCTCTCTGATGCTGTGAGGATTTCGCTTCTGTTTCACTGAAGAAAATTAATATAAATCTTAATTTGCGTTTTGATTTTAAAATTCGTTTTTGGATTTATGTATATTTTAGGACAAGGCTCCATTCATTGCTAAGGCTGATAAGTTGAAGGAGGAGTATGAGAAGACAATGCGTGCTTACAATATGGGAATTGTAATTACTTCTATAACTTTTCTGTCACTTTGATTTTTTCACTATTCTGATTTTACTTGGGTTTATCTATATATTTTTGTTGCTGATCTGAACTCATTTTGGTGTATTAGACTGAGAAGAATGCTTCGGAGGAAGAAGAAGGATCTGATAAGTCTAAGTCTGAAGTGAATGATGATGATGAGGATGGTGATGATGTAAGATTATTCTCATCGTTTGTATTATTTCTATAATTTTTAGGTTTTTATACGTTGATTTTTGATTTAATTGTTTTTGTTTTTTAGGAGGAGGACGAGGAGTAGATTTGGTGGTGATGAAGGAAGAAGCGTAGGAGTAACTGCAATAGAATAATTTTCATTATTATAGGTTGGAATGTAATTGGGAAACTCTTTAGATCCAAAGCTGTTCTGTGATAAACAAACAGTTGTTAGGTTTATATTAGCGCATAGTTTAAGCGTAGATTCAGCTTCATGATCTGTACTTAATTCCACCTTTATTATTAATACAGACTCAGTTTGTTATGGTACTTTCTGTTGATTATGTTCTTCCAATTGAATGTTGTTTTTCATGTGTTTAAGCGATTTAAATATATCCACGTTTGCAAATAATCAATAGACTTTGTTTAAGCGATTTTTGATATGCCTAAATCCAAACACGCAGTTACTCGAAGCTCAGCTTTTTTCTTCATTCTATTCTATATGTAAATACAAGCTTTGGATATATTTTGTTTTTTTGATACATCTCAACAAGTAAGCTTGAATAAAAAAGGGAAATTCGGGTTGATTCACTATTTGATGAATGTAAGGGAAATGGTAGTTAAGTTTATGTACTGTATTGGCTACAGATTTGTATAAATGACTAGGTATGTAACTTGAACAATTGATAAGCTAAAGACGGGATTAATGAAATATTGATTGATCATGTACTTGGAAAGGAGTTGAGGAAGAAGGCCTTTGTTGAACAAACTAGTACTTTGATGCCTAGAACTAGAAGTAAGTAATAGCTTCATTGACAACTTGGTTCACATACTTATATGCTGTTGTTGTTTGTCAACATGTACTCCGAGAATAATAAACTGGTATTTTTGGATTTGAGTAGATTATGAGTTGGTGGTTTTGTTCACAAAGTAGTACATTTTAAGAAGAATAATATCTACAACATGTAAAGAAGTACATATAAGTTTTGTACGATTTGATTCAGAGCTATATGGGTAGTA
>Ga0209282_1002436_pt1 | contig 10759 bp, 7 predicted proteins | sample Mtrugardesep15_FD_187529 | JGI IMG/M metagenome (GOLD analysis project Ga0209282, IMG submission 187529) | Root nodule microbial communities of legume samples collected from California, USA - M. trunc garden sep15 (SPAdes) (version 2) | ecosystem: Host-associated > Plants > Roots > Nodule...
GGGTTCCATTTTCAAAATGTAGGACCCACATTGATTTAAGCCAATTAGAGAGTGAGTATTAAAGAGAGTGTTCAAAAGAGAGTGTTGCTAGCACTACTCTATTCAATATATAGAACTGTTTTGTGTCGTGAGAATATTTTTATTTTTTTAGGCTAAATTGTATTTTTGGTCCCTTAACTATTTAGGTAGTATCGGTTTTGTCCCCTAACTAAAATTTGATTTATTTTGGTCCCTTCACTTCTCTCCGTTACACATTTTGGTCATTTCTGTTAGTTTTAATTCAAAATCGTTAGGTTTTCTTCATCTTCTTCTCCTCTTTTTCATCTTCATATCATCTCCATCAACAAGAATCCCAGAAAAATTCCAGAAGAAAATGAAGAAAACCTAACGCTTTTGAATTAAAACTAACGGAAATGACCAAAATATATAATGGAAAGAAGTTAAGGGACCAAAATAAATCAAATTTTAGTTAAGGGATCAAATCAATACTAATTAAATAGTTAAAGGACCAAAAAGATAATTTAGTTTTTTTTTAAGTGAATTGGAAGAGGAAATTAAGGTTAAATTACATACTACTACTCCTAAAAAGAATTGCATACTACTGATGTATCTTGATTGTGGCCTCAGCTCGATTTAGATGAGTTTAGGTGGACCGTTCTCATAGCAGTATTATTAATTTTTAATTTCATGAAAAAACTCCTTAAAAAAAATTTCATGAAAAAACAGTACATGAAAATTAACATTTGACAACATTAATGACAAGATACACCAATAAATGTATACTACTTGTAGATAGTGAAACATTAACATTGCTTATGAGAAAAATGTTAAAATTGTAGCTCAACTAAAGAAAATAAAAATGACGAAATTGTTAGACCTAACTTTATATCGAGATTCAAACTCCGTTTCTCTATTTATGTATTTGTGTTCTAATGCCTACCGTCATTTCTTCTATTTACCAAAACAAAACTCATCAGTTATTAATTACAAGAATGGTTTTATTTTCTATAAAAATTAGAGATATTTTAAGAAATTTGCAAACTAAAGAGGTTAAACTATATTTGGACCAAAATAATCTGATACAATGGTTAAATTATTTGAAGCATACAGAATGAGTAGATTTTTCACGTGGCTTGATTAGCTACCAATTGCAGGAAGGCATAAATTAATGCCTGTTTGTAAGGTTACTTTTATCAATAAGTTTTTTTAAGAACTTTCAGTCAAAGAAAAAAACGTGTTCCAGCAAGACTACATGCCAAACGAAGTAATCCAAATAACCCTTTTTATGGCATACTTGTCTTACTTGAGCACCCCATTTTCTACATAAAATAAAGTAATTGGAACACAACTCTAGATTGTAAAGCACCTATCAATGCAATGTTTGTAGAAAAATATTTTAATTGTGAAGTGAGAGAAGGTATATTTCTCTCATCCATGATCCTCACAAACAAATATAAACAAAAGAGACAACATGGTCTCAATTATTAATAACACTTTTTAATTTGCCTTTTGAAATGCTAATCTAAAGCTCATCTTATTGGACATTGAATTTTATTGTGGTAGTGATACGAATGGAGAGAGGGCTACTCAAGTGTTGAGAAAAACTCTTAGATGAAAAGCAATAGAGAGTAAAGAAAATAGAGAGAATTATGAGAAAAATTGTTACACATATATTCATCAATGAATCAAGTACTTATACACAAAGCTTATTACTTGTAAAGCAAGTTAACTTGCAAAATAACTTTTAACAACTTTAAACTAACTACTACCAAACTAAAGCTCATTTGAATTACATTCATATATCCCTTTAATTTATGTATATTAGTAGGACAATGTAGCACTTTTAGCCTCTCCTTGTTTACTCGATCACTAATATAGTGATTCCTTGTATCAATGTGTTTACGGTAAAATTTGACAATATTTTTTTTAATGGTGTTTCATAGCGTTTAAGGTAAAGTTTCATAGTGTTTAATTTAAGTTTAACAATTAAATTGGAGAAAAAAATGATAATTTATATTTTTTTTCTAGATTACATTGTATTTCAAATGGTTATGGTTCAAGTAAAAAATTATAATTTGTTTCATGTGTTCCTAACCTTCATATTCTTTTCCCATAACTTATAATATATAGAAACAGACTCTAAATTCATTTGTATAACTTATAATATATATTGATTGTTTCATAATTTCAATAATATTGTTCTTCTCATTTCCCTCGAGCAGCTTCCTGTAGTGCAACCGTAAGAGTCTTTTTCGAGTGATTTTATACTTTGGAAGAAAAATATACGCATAATATGATTTTAATGGTCATGGTAAAATTTCACAATATTTTTTTTTTTTGGATAGCTAAAGTTTCGTAGTGTTTACTTTTAAGTTTAACAATTAGATTGGAGAAAAAAGTGATAATTTATCCACTTTTCCTTACCTACATTTTATTTCAAATGGTTCAATTCCTAAAAAAAATAAAAAAATTCAAATGGTTCAAGTAATTTTTGTTTTGTTTCATGTGGTTTCTAAACTTCACCTTCATTTTCCATAGCAAACCATTTATCAAATCAAATTAAACTAATGATGTGGCTTGGGATTTATTCATTTAGAATTGTAAACTCTAAGGTTGAATCATATATATGATTCATTATAAATGATACTTTCACTATTGCATGTTTTTTAGAGGATGCGTGCTAGAAACATTCTAGCACTCAGCCAGAGAAGAAAAAAACTTGGGTGAGGCGCTAAATTATGAAGAAAAAAAATTATAATGTAGATGTTAATTAGAACTGTTTTTAGTTGATAGACAATATAAGGGAGGTTTGAAACTCTCCCACAAATTAGAAGGTATATAAACTTCTACTAACCAGTCAAGTATATGTATGGCAAAAATCATGTATGTCACTTGTGAAATTGCCAAAATCTAAAACCGTTTAAAAATTGTTTAAAATCTCGCAAAATGGATCTATGATTTTTTTTTTCCTTTTAGGTGGACCACTACACCACTTTACGGGGATTTAGATGTGCCGAAAACAAAAAATTGTTGATACAAAATCCTCTTTTAATGTTTTAAGGATTTTAAACTACATCTTGTTATCTGCTAATGAATTTTGTGAGAAATGTTTCATTAAGAAAGCTCTCAAAAACGTTCTTGACTCTCAAAAATGTTCCATCTCATGAAATATATATGTGACATATACATGAAATCATGGTATGCCATCATCATGTCACTTCTCTACAGCTGGAACACGCTCCATGCCTCTCTACAGCTTGCAAACACTCGTGAACTCTCTCTTTGTGCAAGCTGGAAGCTCAAGAACGTTCTGCAAGAGTAAATTCTCATGCTTTCTCTCCAAGCATCAACTTGGAGCGCATATCTCATTCAAATTAAAGCACAACAACTTGTTTTGTTTTATGAAGTGGGCATCAAGTTTCTCAGCTCCTATATATAGAGGAAGACTTTGAAGACTTAAACCAAGAGTTTGCAAAACAAATTAATCATCTCTCAAATGAAATCATTACTCTCTCATAAGCTCTTCACAAAACAAACAAGCTCTTGCTCTCTCGCTATATTTTGGATCATAATCTTGAGTTTGTTTTTATCATAATCTCAAACATGTGTTGAGAAATCGTGATCCAACAAAAAACTCTCCATCAAATTGTATTTTAATTTTCAAAGTCTATTTGTTACAATAGTTTGAGAAAGAATTGTATAAACCCGCTCTGGTAGATGATATAGAGTGTAACGAATTGATATGGTGTGATCAAGAGCATATTGTGATATTCACAAGTTTATGATAGTTCAAGACTTCCAACTCTTTAATTTTAGTTCAAACCTGAAAAATTGAGTAAACATTTACACCTTTGAAGTGTTTTCTCAGGACCTTCAACTACTAAACTCTTAGTTCAATCCAGTTGGGCTACACCCCCTCCCACCTCTCTCTTTTCTTGGATTGACTAATCTGGAGGTGTAATAATCTTGATTTTTTTTTTAGACTATTATAAAAAATTTCAGACTTCTTCTCAATTAGTTAATCCAGAGAGGGTCAAAATTGGCAGAAAAATAAAATAAAATTTTGGGGAGCTTTTGAGAATGTAGGGTGAGAGGGTAGGAGTTAGGAGGATACAATACAAGTTTGTTTCGTGTTAAGTAGCGTTGCCAATGTAACAATGAAATTGACCCTCCAACATTTTTTCCCCAAAAAGATAGTTGTTGAGTAACCATACCAATCACTGTATTAGTAAGAAATTAAAGTGGCAATTTTTTTTTTAATACAATACTAAGAAGCAAAAATAAAGAAAATTTATTTATAAACAACCTATTATGATATACAACATATATCTTCTCAACTCAAAAGAATGCCAAAATTTGTAACTGAATAAGCACTTAGTCTGACAGAATAGAAGAGAGCATTGGCGTTGATGATATGGCTAAGGCAAGTCCCTGGAAGATATTTTTGTGTCCCTCTTCTTCGAAATCATTGCTTCAGCCTTCAATATTGACCGAGAATTATGATTAAATTATGAACAAACAGCATGCAACATATTGAATGCTCAAAATATTTTACTTATGCCAATATTCGTGTCTCAGAAAATGAATTGATATTTGATGTTACATGTCTAAATGTGTTGCAAACTTCCTTGCTAATTGTAAAAAACAGGACACTTCATATAATCAAAACTTCTAATTTTATGATTCCCCGCCTTCATTTTAACATGTGTGAGTAGAGTATATGAAGCCAAAAATGAATATATAAAATTTTAAGATTTGATTTGCATCATTTAACTGCATCGAAGAAAAGGCTTACTTTGGATATGAAATTATTTGGTCCATATAGGTTTTCAGATGCCGCCATCTTGTTCATCCATCTCCTCAAGAATAACATATTTGGCTGCCGAATCTTTTGTATGATGATCTGCCACATTGTCACCTGCATGAAGCTTTTGGTATCTGAAATAACCAAACATTTAAGTGAGCAGTTTAATTAAGTATTATTCAATAAGATATATTTTGAGCCTAGTAAAATGTTTATTCATAAGCTAGAGAGCTTGAAATATGTCTGTTGATGACTTACTTGTACACATTAAACAAACTGACACCAACCATAATAGTGAATAGGCCAAATCCTTTCAACCAAGTAAATGCATCATGAAAGTATAATACCGCAACCTACACACAAAACAGCATGAAACCAGAACATTAAGTTCAATATGATAATAGGCCATCCACTGGACCAATCATAAAAAAAAATGTAGATAATATAAAAGTTAATTGATACCAATATGGTGACGGCCTCCTTAACAACCCCTGCTATTGTGACTGTGACGGCACTAGTTACAGAGACTAAAATATATTCTGTTAGTACCTGCAAGAAGATAAAGATATAAGTGTTTGAAAGACAAATACGATAAGTTGAAAAATACGACCATGAACACAACAAAATAAGGTTAAGACAAGTCAAGTAAGAAGTTAAATATATATACCAGAGGGAAAATAAACTCCTACCATAAAAAAGGCAAGTGTTCCACCAAATAACATCAGCAAGCAACTTCGAGTTATATGCCATGAACTATTAAAGTACTCATTTTCTCGGAATTCTTCCCAAGGATCTAATGCAAGAGAAAGAAGTGCTGTTGCCACAGCCATTACTGGAGCTACATAGCTCATCAAGGTAAGTGGATTTTTCAGACCTGAAGTCATTGGAAAAAGCATATAAATATAAAACAGAATGTACAAAATTATAACTAGAAGTTAAACACAGGCAAAGAAAAGGATCAGGGAAAGATAATGCTATCTACAAAGGTAATCACACAGCGTTCAAACAAACAAAAATAACATTAAAAGCCTTTTCAACCACGTGGGGTTAGTTATATGGACAAAAAGATGCAGTGTCCTATCGTAAATCATGTTTAACACCAGACATTTTAAACCTAAATCCTTCATAATGATTGAACTTATAATTTTCCTTGGTCTTTCTATACCTCTTAATAAATATTGAGTATCCCACATGCGATTTACTGTCCTTATTAGGCCTTCTTCTGGTCTTCTTTGCAAGTGCCTAAATCATCTAAGGCAAAACTCTACAATATTTTTCACATTAGGTGCTACCTCTCAACTTTCTATCTAATGATTTCGTTTTTAATCCTATTTTGTCTCGAGTATCCACGCATAAATTGTTGCATTTGTATTTATGAAATATTGACAATGATTTCTTTTCGGTTCTCTATCGCCCAACATTTAGTTCCATAGAACATCACCAGTCTTATAGTTGTGTGGACAAAATCCATGATTGATAAAGATTAAATAAACTCGTATAACTAATGTTCGATCTAAGGATTGATTGACCAGAGGCAGCGGAAAAAATAAATGAAAAAGAAAATATTGATAATTTAATTAAGTAAAACTGCTCATTGAATATTGAATATATATATATATATATATATATAAAATCTAAATCTAACAATACCAAAGCTTTCAATAAATAAACTGTTACATGTGCAAGGAACTTACCATAGGATTCTTTCTTTTCAATTTGGTGTTCAGTTCACAAATGAAGAGAAAGAAAATTGTTTTCCAACCCAAGAAAATGAAGCAAGAATGTTCAGTTAGCGATAGCAGGAAAAAATAGTAATGAGAATGTCTGTGTGTGTATGTGTAGATAGATATGTATATATAAATATGCAATAATAGGGAGCGTATCCGGTGAGAACTCTTACTTATTGTGAGAAATGAGAACATTTATTTATGTCCCTTAGATATAATAACAGTTAAGATTAAATTTTTATAAAATATATCACATGTTGTCCCCTCCACCAAATTGTTCTCCACTTTTACCTTTTCACATTCACTTCTATGCTTCAGTCTCGAGGTTGTAGCCGGCGTCACCGTTAAACATCGCAACGGAAACAAGTTTATGAATTGATGATGCTGTGCAATAAAATTACACTGTAAGGATAATTTCCCCCTTGTTTCTTATGGATCAACAACTGTGTTTGACAACTTTGAAGGGGTTTGGGATTATAATTTGTTGGCTATTCCAATCATGTTTCTCATTTGTCGGCAATAGATAATTGCATTAATTTTATGGGCAGTATTCAACAAAGCGATTTAATTGTAGGCTAATCAGATTGCATAATGTCCAGTACTATATATCTATATTTAGGAATTAGGACTAGGCTACCTGTGAAGTATGGATGATCCAATAACGCAGATCTGACACGAGGGCACAACATAGTGTGCAGTTTGGCGGTGCTATGCAGCACAAATTCACGATTTGCATTTTTCAGAAGGGGAGGGAGATAGGGTAGATGGATGAGTCAAGAGACGATGTAGGAAGGAGGTAAAAAGAGGAAGAATTGAATGGAGGAGGGAAAGCGTTATATTTCCAAAAAAAAATTTATCTTAGTCGTTTGCTATATCTAATGAACATAAATAACTGTTTTTTTGAAGAAGCTAAACTAGCCCACCCAAATTAGCACTAGAGAGAATCAAACCTGAAACTTCGAGGAGGAGCACACTCCCAAGTCCCAAACCAATACCACTAGGCCAACCCAAGTGGGTTATGAACATAAATAACTGTTCTCATTTCTCACCAGATACGCTCCCAACAATAATATAAGAAAATGAAAAGGCATGTATTCTTGTTGCAATAATACCTGCAAAAGGATCTGAGTCATACACCAGCGAAAACCAGACATCACAGCAGCAAGCATGACAAGTACAAATCCCCAAACTTCAAATTCTGTTTCTTTTGAAACTGCAGCACACCAAAATAAAATTGAAGACATTAGTTCTGAATTATTGTTGAGGTATAATTTCCTAAAGCTTGAACAATGCACTTTTAATATTCTAGAGAGCCATGGGAAAAGAATAACTAACGAAAATTGAGAATCATTTAATGTTCGAGATATTTGTCACGGTTCCAATCATTTATAGAAAAACCAACCATTATAATTGATAGATGAATACCAACAAGAATATGAAGAGCTTATTGCCTGTTCGAAATTCTGGTAACTGTTTAGTTGATTAACTTTCATACTAATTTGTTAGTATAAAACGTATTTCCTAACTTCCGTCTGTATGCTACTTTTTTGGATGTCAACAACAATCTTTCATATACAACAATCAAAAAGATATAGTAACTCACTGGACATGATTCCTGATAGGATATTATGGAGTTGTTTGATCTACGTAGCCAATCCTACCTAGAGCGATATAGCATGCTAAGACGGAAACAACTCATAACAAATAACTTTCTTACTGCTGTAAGGGTGTGCTTGGTGGAGGATCCTAAAAAAGAGGGTTTTGGAGGGATAAGTTTATATTCTGATAGATAGTTGAGATTTTTAAAAAATTGAAAGAACAACATTTGGATGAGCATTATAACATTTCAATCACACTTAATTTATTTTTAGAAACATTTTATAGTTTCCTTCATTTATAAAAGAAAAATAAGTCCCGCACTCTCCTCCAAAATCCTCCACCCAAACATACCCTACACGTGTACCTAACCACTGAGCTTATAGGAAGCCATGTTGGCTTAGATCTTTTGAATTCCTAGGTGCAAATCAATGTACATTGAAATGATAAATAATACTATGGTAACGTGAATGAAGATATGAATACCTGTTAGTAATATGCCGATGGAGATGACTAAAATGATTCCTGATAGTTTAAAACTTGGTACCTCCAACCTTCGAATTCAAGCCAACATTTATAATTAAATGATAGAAAACAGATAAACACAAATACAAACAAATATTCATCGAGAGGATATACAACCAAACATATGATTATTCAAGAACCAAAATCACAAAGCAGCATGAAAAATATATGATGACCAACAATTAGAGACGACAAAAGTATCAATTAAAAATAATGCACTCTTGACAAACTATAAGCCATTCTAACAGCACTTTTAGGCTGCGTGTTATATGAAGATGTAGCTTATAAACAGAAGTCCACAATTTATTGCATTGTAAAGCATCTAATTTCTGATGTAGTCTTGACAAACTATAAGCCATTCTAACAGCACTTTTAGGCTGTGTGTTATATGAAGACGTAGCTTATAAACAGAAGTCCACAATTTATTGCATTGTAAAGCATCTAATTTCTGATGTAGTCTTTTAGGCATCATATATGAGAATTGGGTGTGTACTTTAACATCACAGCAAATTTTTTAGTTTGTTTTAAAGATTTTGTAAGTTAAATGCTAAATGACATAAAAGAACACCTATTGTCTTCTTAGATATGCAAGAATTCAAAACATAAACGTGTTTTCCTTAATGCGTTAATCGCTCCCATAAATTATCCTAGCAATGCAGCTCCTTAAATTTTAGAATGTTTAATACTTGTCTCAAGAAATCACATAATCAGAGTGATTACAAAAACAAAATGAAAGGAAACTCACCGGAAAGCAAAAGCAAACAAGAGGAGAAAGATTGGAGCAGCAGATTTACACTGCAAAATAAAAGGAAAGGTAAATAAGGAGGGGGAGGATAGTTAGTTGTTTCCTTAAAAATGGAGGAAATGTATAATCCGGTTCTGTTGTAACATTACCAAAAAAAAACATTTATTTCATTCTATATAAAACTAAAAGAAATGCCACAAACCATTGTAGCAAATGTGACAGAGATGAAAACTAGAGATGCATTGCTCAAGTTAACATCCATAGCTGTTCCAAGAGCAGTCGGGACAACTGTGAAAGGCAAAGTCCATCTGTGGCATTAGTTGATATAAAAGTTAATGCAATAAGTCATGTATCGTGATAATATATTTGCATAAAAGTGTGCTTCAGGGTAGAAGATCAGCGGCGAGCAAGAGAGAAGAAAGAGATAAAAACCACAGAAAATGGCACAACCAATCAACCTATGTATCGTTAGAACATTTCATATCGCTAAATTTTGAGTGAAAATGGTAATTCAGAACCACATAATCATAAGAGTGAGAGCCTAGTCTATTTGCCTCATTTTCCATATTTGGACCACGTAACATTAGAATCTTAATAACTGAGTGAATTGTTTTGAAAAGTAAACACTAATTCAGAACAGCTATCACCACAGAATTACAAATTATATGCGGAATATTCTGCATCCATAACACTCAACAAGTAACAACAATTAACAAAAAACAATTAGCCAAAATGTATTATGAAGTTACAAGTCAGCCAAGTTAAAACACAGAATACCAAGAATGAAATTTACCTCGCAAAAAATAATCCCTCCAAGACATGACAACATTAGTCTCAAATTTATGAGACCAAAAAAAGGTGATAAATTTCGATAAAACCGCTTGCATTGCAAAGTGGATAGTATTCATTAAAAAGGGAGCTGGAAACTTTCCCATATGATCTCCCAACAGACTTTTATTATACCTGTTTCAAAACATATAACGATAAGACAGCATAAAAAGATTTGCATCACAAACACCACTAAAAAGGGTATAATAATATAAAAGATTTGATTCATATACACTGTCATTGTAAATATTTTTACACTGTCAATAAATCGTAAACGTCAAATTATAAAAAAAAAACGTTTTGACTTCAATCATAACTGCTTCTAAAATCATGCATATGAGTAGCTGTAATTTATTGACAGCGTAATTTTTTTTGCACCGAGAGCGTATCAAAACTAAACTCCAATATAAATGCCAACAAAGACCAACAGTGTAAATGAGGAACTTACAAGGTCAAAAATAAACTGAAGGTGTACCAAACAAATATGAAAAACATTGTCTTCAAGATATTTGCTACAGGAACAGTATTTTCAGA
>Ga0209282_1002437_pt1 | contig 10755 bp, 6 predicted proteins | sample Mtrugardesep15_FD_187529 | JGI IMG/M metagenome (GOLD analysis project Ga0209282, IMG submission 187529) | Root nodule microbial communities of legume samples collected from California, USA - M. trunc garden sep15 (SPAdes) (version 2) | ecosystem: Host-associated > Plants > Roots > Nodule...
AATTGAAGCAGTTTGTGATTGACGGTAACAAGGTTGTACTTAGTATCTCTAATCCGGATACAAGGGTTGATGATGCAGAGTTTGAGGAGAATGAAGTTTATGCAATTGATATAGTGACAAGTACTGGAGAAGGCAAGGTAGGATTAATTTCATTAATATTTTTTCAGCATGATGTAGCACCATATGAATTATTGAACTAATATTTTCAATCCCTTACAGCCTAAGTTATTGGATGAGAAGCAGACAACTATTTATAAGAGGGCTGTTGACAAGAGTTATCACTTGAAGATGAAAGCATCTCGGTTCATTTTCAGTGAAATAAGCCAAAAATTTCCAATCATGCCATTTTCTGCTAGGTAACTCTACTTAGTTCAATTTTAATGTTGTCATCAAGCTCAAGTTCTGATTTTGATTATATGTCCACTTAAATTTACACTCTGATTACAGGGCTTTGGAGGAGAAAAGAGCTCGCCTTGGTTTAGTGGAATGTATTAATCATGAGCTATTGCAGCCATATCCTGTTCTGCATGAAAAGCCTGGTAATTTTTCTATAGGCAATAACATGAACAGTTCCACAATTGGGTTGTGTTCTTACGAGCCTAAACTTCTTGCTATACTGTTTCCTTATCAGGTGATTTTGTTGCACACATCAAATTCACTGTCTTGTTAATGCCGAATGGATCGGATCGCGTTACATCTCATCCACTCCAAGAATTGCAGCCCACAAAAACGATAGATGATCCTGAGATCAAGGCATGGCTAGCCTTGGGCACAAAGACAAAGAAGAAAGGCGGCGGAAAGAAGAAAAAAGGTAGGCCTGAATAGATTATGTTACTTTTGTATTATGCCTTTTTTTGTTCTATCATGGAATTTGCATACGTGACACATTTCTTGCTTAACAAATGATGCTTTGTTTTTGTTCAGGTAAGAAAGAGGACAAGGCTGATGAGTCAGCAGAAGCTGAGCCAGTGGACTCAACAGATGGGGCCACACCTCAGGAATGAGTTGACACCTTCGTCCTCAATCCCATAAAAAAATGTTTTTCATTTTTCTGACACCCCTTTCAGTTTTGGTACATTGTTCACTAAATTATACCTTTTTGGATATGAATTTTGGTATAGTGTTTAGACATCGATTCTAATAGCAGTTTTCAGTCTCACATATCAACTAAAAAACAGAGAAAATGTTATGTTTGGAAATTTGATCTGTCTTCGTATTTCAAATCTTAAGTAATACACCATACAATAGTTGAACCCAAGGTAGTCAGGAACGAGTCCCAGCATGTAGGATCGCACGATCTTACGTGCCACAGCACCTCGATTGTGCTTCGATCCTACTTCGAACTGTGTTTTCTCTGTTTTGCTCTGTTTCCTCTGTTTTCTCTGTTTTTTGCCGTTTTTCTCTGTTTTATTGCTTGGTTCCTCTGTTTTCCCTCTAATATGTTTTTATGCTTGGTTCCCCTGTTTTCCCTCTATTTTTCCTATATATTTCTCAATTCTATTGACAACCTATCGATCCTACTTACGAACCGTGTTACATTCCTTGAGTTTGCGTTCTTTCACCGGCCGACCGATCCTACGTAGGAACTCGTTCCTGACTACTTTGGTTGAACCTAATTAATACATGAATGAGAGCATCAATGATGTCTGAATGTAGTTGATACATTGAAATAAGGTCTATTTCTGTTTATTTATTGAAATTAAAATACGAAAATAAAGGTGCAAAAAAACATGACATGATTAAATTGTTTTTGGAAATTTTAAGTAGCCATGATAAAGTGTGCGTTTGTTGTAGAATTTGTTGAAAAAAAATCTACTTTTTTATATAAAAGGTTGTTTAGGTTTTTCTTAAATGATTTTATCAAAAAATATTTGACTTTAAAATGAAAAGTCAGAAAAACGTTTTTAAATAAGTGAAATTTATGGATAATAAACATAGAAATCTATAAAAATATCTCTAATTTTTTTAAAACAACTTTTTTTTGAAGTTGAAACAAACGACCCAATCTCTTAACTTTGAAGTGATAATCTCCCAGTTGGGAATTCTGAAAGTGATCACAAATGCTTGATAAGGTGATCTAAGATTCTTCAAGTAATACTAATGTTCAAGAACTTTTGGACAATTAGGTTTTATCTGTGAATTGGTATGTAAATCTCTTTTTGTGGGTACATGGTTAATCGTGTGAACTGTGTGAATTCTTTTTGTTAGTGATTAAAACTGGTTACTGAAACATTTGGTCTTGTTATTTTGCCAAATAATTGGTGTAGTTGGATGTCAGCAGTGAGATAACTACTTGCCTTCTCACAGCTGTCTAGACTCTAGAGTGTAAAAATAGTGTATGTTTGGTTTCACATAAATCTTTGATTTTAGAGTAGAGAGAATTGATTTTGACATATTTGGGTGATGTTAATTATATTTGATCAAAATTTGATTCGGTACTCAAATTTTATTTTTGCCTATAACATTTAAATTTATTGTTCAACTAGTTTTTATGAAATATACTTTAACATAACTTTCAACTCACCTTTAAAATCAATTTATTAAAATTAATTTTTAACTCTGTAAGACTAGATATACACATAAAAGAATCAAGAAACAAAAAGTGTGCCAAAAACAACCCAATAATAATTTTCACAACCAGAACTAGAGCTCTATACATTTAGGCCAACACAGAGATCAAACCATTAACTCAGAAGTGTTTATTCATGGAAGACCATAGAAAATGCAATCGACAGAAGAGATCATTGAATATTCTTCATTCTAATGACTTGTTCAATTGAGAATATACAATGCCAATGGTTCCCCTTTTATAACCCCACATATCCGTCAATAACAAAAAAAATGCAACCCCAATATCATTATACGGTAGATAAAATTATGATTTCTTTTTTAAAAAAGAAACTTGTCTTGTAAGAGATGCCAAAACTTGTTTTTGAGAGAGGATCACCGAGGGTAAGAAGGGGAAGATTACAAAACAACTAAAACTGAAATAAAATATAAGCTTAACAGAAACTTAACAAAAGCAACTGTTTCCTAACTGATTATGAGATAGCTAAGACTAAGTCAAATGGGTCAAGTAGTATAAACCCCCTCAATTAGGAATGTATATTAACCATGTTGAGTTTGGAAAGCAGATAGTTAGAAATACCACGGTGCAGAAGTTTTGTGAACAAATATGCAAGTTAGTCCTTTCAAGAGTTGTAACATTCCGGATTGCACCTTATCCCGAACAACATTGATATCTATTTTTATATGTTTTGTGCGTTCGCAAAAGATAAAGCAACCATTAAGCCAAATGTTTAACACTTCTATTTTCAGTTAAATCAATGTCAACAAGAACAAGATCATCAACACAAGTTAAGATTGCAGTAAAACCAGTAGAAGAACTTTTAGTAAAATGTGAATAATCAGATAGATTTGGAATGAATATAATTCAAACTTAAGAGTGCTGAAGTTAGTTTAGTTTCCCACTATCTACTAGCTTGTCTAAGTCCATAGAGATACCTATTCAACTTACAAACTGTGTATTTTGAACTTTGAAAGAAAAGAAGAAAAAAAACTGTGTGTTTTGAAGTTCAAGACCATGAGGAAGTTTCATGCAAACTTCTACATCAATGTCCCCATGTAATAAAGCAGCACTTACATCTAGTTGGCAAAGACTAGTAAAATACGAATGGTTCATGACTAAAAGTCTCAAAGTAGTCAAGGCCAGTTGTTTGAGTGAAACCTTCCTGCCTTATATTTAAGTTAAAAATTTCATTTGACACCAATGGCTTTCTTATTACTCCCTCCATCTCTAAATAATTGTCTATTTAATTTTTTTTCCAAAAAAAATTGTCACTTTATAATACGAATACAACATTTATTATTTTTTCTACTATTATACTTTTCATCTAACTTAATTACTCCACTAACAACAATAAATAACGTTATTTTAGTAAATGGTACTGTTAATTTTATAACTGAAATCAACACAATTAATCATTTTCTTAAAAATTATGCACAAACCTTAAACAACTATTATTTTGAGACGAAGAGAGTAAGAGGCAAACAAATAAAAGTCAAAGTTGTATTTTTAGCTAAAGCTGCCAATTTAATTTTGAATGACATATTTTCAACCAACACTCTTGATTGCCTCAGCATAAGAGTTCGGTTTTGACATAAGTTTTTTACACACAAAATTCTATGTGATGTAGAAAAAGCATCGTACTTTTAGGAGGGAAATCATAGATGGGAAATGATTTACTTTAAGTCGTAGAGTAAAAATTTCCCACGGCACAGTTTAGGAGGTTGCAATAATAGTGTTGGTTTAATGCAAGTGTAGGAGGTTTAATGATTCTATTTGATTTTCTGATTAAGGGTTAAGGCATCACAGTAGTAGGTTTGTAGAAATATTAGCATTAGTTTGAATCGGAGAAGGATTTACCAATTGTGGAATTGGTAAGAGATCGCAATAGGTGGGTTTATGGTAGCCATTTGTGTAGGTTTTATGGCGCAGAAAAAGGGAAATATGCTAGTTTAAGGCCAAACAAACTATGGCCTATGGCCAAGCAAATTAGCTATACAAAAGATCAAATTTATTCCTATGAGCAAACAAGTTAGAGTTTTAAAGTGTGTGGATTTTGGGTAGTTAAGTGGTAATTAATTTTTTCTCAAAAAATAAAGTGGAAGTTAATTTTGGAGTTGCCTTTATATATTGGTGGTGATAGATGCCAAAAAGTAACAGACACTCTTACATGTTTATTGTTAGTATTATTAATCTGCCAAACATTCATTGAGTCATTTCAAATCATATAAATCCATAAGGTACGTTAAAATTCCTTCAAAAACCAAACTATAAAATCCTGATCGTATTACTGATTTATTCCAACATGTATTACTGATTTAATTTTTAATGAAATGATACAAGTTATTTTCTCTAAAAAAAATCCTGATCGTAAAAAATCTTCTAAAAAATTGGTAATACTAATGCACATGTAGAACTTGCAGTTCAAAGAATCGGTAAAATTTTCACTACACGTCCGAATGTATCCAAAAACAGCATCTCAAAAACGATATTTCACATTTTACTGTCATTCTCAACAAAGTAAACAACACTGGACTCGATGCTGCTCCTTTTTTTAATATTAAAATAATAAAGGAGCAACATCCTATTTACAAAGTTTCACGCTGCAAAGGGGCAAAGACTAGTGAAAATGAATGGGACAAAAACATTGACCTTACAATATTAAAAAAGATGTATCAAAAATCACCAGCCCAAGTAACAAGCTTCAAAATCACCCTGAAAAAAGAATTTATCAACATGTTAGATGCAACTGAATAAGAAACTCATTAGTTTAAATATTCCATTAAAACAATTCCACAAGATAGTCACAGTAAAACAATATTATTTTTATTCTGATCTGTCATTGAAATGTCTTGTGCAAGATAGATACAACGGGAACATGGAAAGAAGAAAATGAGGAAACTTTGTATAAATGATCAGTCTATTATGGAAATGCCAAAACAACGGGTGCATTTCCTATGGTGTTTTTCGTGTTGTTCTTAACTCAAAATACACTTTTTGTGGTTATAACAAACTTTGAGAAAATTACGGTTTGGAAGAAATCATGGTAGTTATCAAATTTTAGTTAAGAACAACACAAGAAGTCTTCTTCAAAAAAAGAAAAACAACACAAGAAGTACAAAGGAAATGCACCTAAGTTTTGTTCTTCAGTAAACTGCAGAGAAAGGTCGCTGAATGAAAACCAAGGTCTGATACTACGTAACATATTGTATTGGAACGTTGTGTCATACAACTACATAAGGAGTGCATTTATAATCACAATAATATATCTCTTACTAATTATAAGGGAGAGCTAGTCAAATTTGTAATTATATTCCTAATTGATAGCAAGTACTATTTACACCATAAGCACATGTCAAATGTGTTTTCTAACAGTGTACACCTAAATTCTTCTCACTCGAGATTTATATCCTATTATTTTAAAAAAATAAATATTATGGAAGGGGGAAATTTTTATTGATTCAAGTGGCACTAACGGCCATTTTACAACTGTCCCCAAGGAGATTCAAAACTCAGTACCTTAAGGTACAATACTTAGCTCTTACCACTGAGCTAGCACCTCAAGCGTACATACAGTGTTCATCTGGAACATGTAGGGTTTTAGTTCATAAGCCTAAAATTTGACACTCGGTATGACTGATCCTGTCATCAATCTAGTATTATTCTCGGGTTAATGAAAACAAACAACACCTAATATTATTGGTTTTAGTGAACTTTAACACATCAGTGAATTTGGGGCGTGGGAGGGAATCAAACAGAAAAGCCAAGAAAACAGATGTTAAAATGAGGAATTATACCGTATAGGAAGTATGAATCTATAGACAGGAGGACCGAGAGCATGCACATAGCACCACTAGATCACAAAAATGACACACCCAGCTATGGCATTTTTAATGCCTGCTTCAATTGTGCTAACGCAGATGGATGCATACTGCTCATTGCAGCATTAAAAGATTCTCCATGAATAGCAGCACAAGTTTGTAGGTTATCTCTGACAGAGTCCTCAAGGGACAGCTGGTTTATACGGTCTGATAATTTGATCTATAGTCAAAACAAACAAATGCATCAATTCTTTCTTTCATACAAATATTGAAACATTCCGGAATGGATATTACATATAGCTTTCATAATCACTAACCTGCCTTTTTCTGAATTCTTTACCAGGAATAGTGCCCTCATCAGGAGATGTACTGGAGCTCATGTCACCACTGTTGATAAGAACATATATAAATAATTATGTTCGTAAAACATGATAGTTGACATTTAAAACAAGGGATAACACCTATAGAGTCTAAAATCTGGGTTACTTTCGGAACTAAAGCCAGCAGTTAACGAATAATATATATTCTGAAATATTGGACTACACAACACATTAAAAAAGGATTCTGGTCAAAATTCAGCCCAAGTCCCAACTAAACTGGATGAAATGCAAAAAACAGGAAAATATTACAAGTACAAAAAGCTAACCTGGACTCTTCCTCCGTCAAGTCGTCGTTTCTGCCCAGAATTACACTAGTGCAAACACTGCACAACAAAACATACACTGGGGTCATTTGCTCCTTACTTGCACCAAGGTACTCCCTTCAAACTTATAATTATATATAAGCAAAAAACAACTAATTTTAATGTAGATTAACTAAGAATGTTAGTTAATGTCTTTTAATTTTCTTGATATAATAAGAAAATAATTGTTTCCCCATATTACCATTTCTCTTCCTTTAATTTTCTATGAAAACTTCTTATATGAGAACACCAATTAAATGTAAATGATATTTTTGAAATGATAACTTTAAATATGAGGTTTAAAATTTGCTTATATTTGAGTCCACCAAATATGACTTTTTTTTTTTTGCTGTTATTTGAATCCGGGCGAACTATAATATTTAAAGGTAGGCTTATTAGATCGTTTGGTCCCTTATTTAATTTCATGTTTTCATTTTGGTCCCACAATTAATAAACATGGCGTTTTAGTCCCTCACCTTTTCCTCCGTTTGCCAAATAAATCCCGACTGTTAACTTTAACTTCAAATGTCTATAGTGGACCAACCTTAAAAGTGGTCTATCGTAGACCTTATTAATTTTGTTAAGTTTAGCCATTCGATTTATTTATCATAAAATGCACCGTTAGATCTTTACCTTTTGTTCATGATCTTCATAAAATAATGTGAAATATGTGAAATATCTAAAATACCCCTAATGCTAAATTAAAATCCCAATTTCTTTTCTCCTTTTCATCTCCAGCTAGTATCTTCTGCTAAACAAATTCTCCCCTTTTCATCAAACATAACATCAACACAACACACAACATCAATAAAAAAAATAATAATCAATTCTAAAGTCATTCAACTCTTCTCAATTATAAATTCATGATTGGTGGAGGTTGAATTTGTTAAGCTCCGCCGCTCCCTCCTCTGTCAAAACTCACTACCAGCGTCGTTGCCGCCCCTACGACCACCCGTGCACTACAGACCTGTCACCACCATCTCCGATTAGAGCTCCGCCACACGCAACCCCCTCCTGTCAAACCCATTCGCCACCACTACCGTCGATGTGCCGGTCACCGCATGAGATGCGTTTCATGGCTGAAACCCAGTACCGCTGCAAGGATGTTTCTGAGATTTGAGACCTCCAATGTTCATGCTTGTTCAAGGATGTTTCTGATTCTTTGAAACCTTAAAAACAACAGTAGGTACCGATGCTGTTGTTGTTGTTGTTTGTTCAAGGATTTTTTTTTTCCTTAATTGGACTTGGACTTTTTTGTGAAAATTTTGATTTGGAATGGAGGGGATAAAGAAGGTCGATTGAAGAAGGGGAAATTGGAAATCTAAGATTTTTCCCTTTTTTAATTCTTTATGTTTAATTTAATTAATTTTTTTTTTTAATTTTAAAATACAAATTTCTGGGGCTGTTCATCGGTTTATGAGTGAGATGATGGAGGTGATGTTGAAGTATGAAGTTAAGGGAGGAAGAAGATGAAGAAAAAGAAATTTAGAGGATGAAGAATGAAAAAATTAGGTGTTGGTGGTACATCGTAAGATAAAATAGACATGCTTAATCCAATGGTTCTCTTTTAAAACTAAAAATCAAACGGTTGAAATTAAAATAATTAATAGGACATATGGTGGACTACTTTTAAGGTTGGTCTACCATAGACATCATTTGGGTTAAACTTAACAGTTAGGATTTATTTGGCAAACAAATGAAAAGGTGAGGGACTAAAACGTCATTTTCATTAATTGTGGGACCAAAATGAAAACATGAAATTAAATAAAGGACCAAACGATATAATAAGCCTTTAAAGGTATTAGTACCTTAAAATTTGATCAAGTTTGTCAAGAACTTGAGGCATCCTTAGCGTCAGAATTATTGAGAGGGCTAAGCCAATTGTCTTCTTCTGGATGGAAGAAACATTATCTACCTGGAAATTTTATATGTTGCATAAGAAAACAGATGCATAATATAGTGAAACCCTGTGTCTTAACCACACAACTAGGCCTCTTAATATAGGCTCAAAAGCAATAAATAAAAATAAGGAGAATATTAAACAGTGTCCCAGGGACATTGGTTAAGCATCCAAAAAAGAAGTAAGATTCTATTAAAAAATGGTGTAATCTTTATAGAAAGAAAGAAAAAAAAGAAGCAACATGAACACTATGCCACAATAAAATTGGTAAGAGTCAAAAGAGACACTTGTTTTCCAGGTTTTTCCAAGCAATCTTGATAGAAAGAAAGAAAAAAAAAGTTTGTCCAAGCACTCTTGATAGAAAGAAAGAAAAAAGAAGTTTGTCCAAGCACACATAAGATACAAATATGCAATATATGGAGAACCCAAACACCATCTTTAAAGCATATAACCACACCAACCTTATCAACCCAAATGTCAACCAGACAAAGAAGTATATTTTCTTGAACTGGGATAGATGCCGTCTGAAGCAGTTGAGAAGTCGATGGATCTGATGCTAATTGACCAAGTGAGTTTGTATTCATCACCAAAAGCCTTGCCAGGATGGCAGCAGAAGATGCTTTAACAGATGTTTTAGAGGGGTCCCGGTCATCTCCTCCACTCAAACATATGACAATTAATTTCTGGAGAAAATAAAATGATACAAGAGTCGACAGTTATGTCTATAAATTTTTAACTATAAACAATAATAAGTTGACCACACACGTATCTTCAAAGGATATAACTAGACTTACTTGTAATGTGTTGCTGATAAGTGGCGGCACTTCCATGGGGAAACACTGTACAGAGGAAAAATCAAATAAATGTACTATTATTGAAATGATATGAGAAAAAAAGGTATAAAATAATACTACCTTCAAAATTTAGATACAAGCAAACAAATTTATGAAACCAAAATAGGATTATTGATGGCAGTTCATGGCAACGAGGCAAAAATATGCCATAATAGCAGGTGGCAATGCAGTCTATGGCAGAGGTAGAACAGCTATAATAACATATATAATTAAAAAAAGAAAATAGAGAATATATAAAGGTGAGTCACTCATATTACTCTTTAAGGTCAAATACAACCTAGGGTCCTTTAGGTTTAATGTTTGTACTCCATTAATCCTTTTAGTTTTTTTAGTTTCATTTATGTCGGTAAAAGTGAACAAGTTGGTCCTTTATTTATTTTTTTGTAAAACAAATTGATCCCTTTTTTCATACAACTTTGTTAGCAATAAACGTCCACATAAGCACTTTTTAACTGAGTTTGATGGAAAGAGGGTAATGGTGCATATATTTTATAACCTAAAGCACTAGGTGCACACTTTTACTAACATAAAGGACCAATTTGAAACTAAAAGGACTAATCCGGTACAAACGTTAAACTTAAAGGACCCTAGGATGCATTTGGCCACTCTTTAAATTGAGTTACTCATTTAAGAGGAGTTGGATCCTTATTTCTATTCGACTTATCATGATTTGTTTTACATTTTACATAAAGTGATAGTTGATAATTCTTTTAAAAGATTCATAAAGAAAAGAAAAGAAAAAAAGGAATATATCAAGTTGACAGTTGAATAAAGGGAATTGGGGTGAATTAAAAACTTTTGTAACCAGCTTATAAAAGTCAGGCTGCATGTTTCAAAACAAAAGGTTGGGGATATTTATCCATAAGGAAAATAAAAAGTGAAACTATCATTGGGGGTGGGTGGTGGGTGGGGTGGTGGGGGTATTGTATGAG
>Ga0209282_1002438_pt1 | contig 10755 bp, 6 predicted proteins | sample Mtrugardesep15_FD_187529 | JGI IMG/M metagenome (GOLD analysis project Ga0209282, IMG submission 187529) | Root nodule microbial communities of legume samples collected from California, USA - M. trunc garden sep15 (SPAdes) (version 2) | ecosystem: Host-associated > Plants > Roots > Nodule...
CAAAAAAAAAAAACAGAGGCAAGTGTATATACAGATATCTGAAAAAATAAATAAAGTTTGACTCATGACAAACCAAGATTTTATTTATATATCAAATTATCAATTACAAACGAATTAAGCCCACAAATTAACAAATAAAAAATAAAGTCAAGAATCCACTTTTCTTCAAATGTGCAGCCATACATAGAATTTTATTCCACTCTATTTGACAAACCAATGGTCATGTTTTAAGAACCATTAAGGATTGGTTTAGCTTGAGAGGTGAAGAAGAAAGGTGCCAAAGAGTACAATCTAATATTATTTTCAAGGAAACGATAAGAAGAAAGAGGAGCACCACTGATCCCATGGTTCACATTGGTGGGAACTTTACAAATATTTAATGGAGAACTCTCTAGGTATGCTTTGCACTCATTGATCTTCAATTTTGATCCAAGCTTCACAAGTGACAATGTAGCAAAATAATAACCTTTACCATCTGTTGCATGACTGAATACTGATATAGGCCTTGTCTCATTTCCAAGCTCATTCACACATCTACATGTAACTCGTGCGACGGCCCCTGCATTCCTCACACATGATAAATATATAACTAATATCATAAAATTTAAAGTTCAAACTAACATAAATTAATTGGTTTCAATTTATACATGCAAGACATAGAAAATGTTGTAAAAAATTTAGCAAGATAGATTTTTGTTTTACATTTCCCTTTTTTTATTAGATCAATGAAAATTTACCTTGAATTGGGTAATAATTTGAGCCTGATTTACAGAAAACTACTCCTTGGACACCGATGGATGTGGGAATTTGCACTTTGTAGCTTTCTTTTGTTTTGAGAACTTCATTGTCTGGTTTTGCGGGGTGTAAATTATAATCTGGTTTAAGTTTGGATTTCTCAATCTTTGGAGCTGGAACATACCCATAATTTTGTTTAGGTTTTGGTAATTTATAGTCCGACTTTGTGAGGTGTGATTTGTAAACTGCTTCAGACTCTGGTTTCTCAATCTTTAGGGTTGGACCATATCCATGATCTATTTTAGGTTTGGGAACATCATAGTCTGGGTTTGTGGTATTTGGTGTGTAAACTACTTCGGACTTAGGTTTCTCCATCTTTGGGGTTGGAACATATCCATAATCGTTTTTGGGTTTGGGAACTTCATAGTATGAGTTTGTGGTGTTTGATCTGTAAATCGCATCGGATTTGGGTTTCTCATTCTTTAGGGTTGGACTATATGCAAAATGAGTTTTGGGTTTGGGAACTTCATTGTTTGATTTTGTGTGGTTTCGTTTGTAGACCGCTTCTGATATCGGTTTCTCAATCTTCGGTAATGGACCATACCCATAATTTGTTTCAGGTTTGGGATTTTCATCGTTTGATTTTTCGAGATGTTGATTGGAATCTGTTTCAAGTTCAAATTTCTCTATTTTTGGAACTATATCATATTTATCATTTATTTTAGGTTTGGGAACTTTATAGTCTAGTTCCGTGAAATTTACTTTGTAATCTATATCGGGTTTGGGTTTCTCAATCTCTAGAGTTGGATTATACCCATAATCTATTTTGGGTTTGGAAACATCATAGTTTTGTTTTGTAGAATATGGTTTGTTATCTACTTCAGACTTAGGCTTCTCAATGTTTGGTGTTGGACCATAATCAGCTGCAGAGGCAATAACTAGCAATGAATAAAGAAGAATAAAGGTGGTGAAGATGGATCTAAGATAAGCCATCATAAACTAGTTTCTTTGTATGTTTTAGGAAATGGGTGAACAAGTGCTTATAAGTAGTGTTGAGGTACCAAGTCCAGGAATACCATAACTATTTATAGAGCATAATGTTTGTATAACGTAAATACATAATGTATTTGGAAGTATATGGATGATGGACGATGTTAATTGGTTGCATGTTGCGGCTTATGTACGATTTTCTTCAAGCATAAGAGTTGTACTTTTTTCCTCTAGATCTATCTATCTGTTGCAATTGCCAACACACTCAACAATCTTTTCCTATCTCCCATAAACAAAACAACATTAGAATAAAAGGTTTATGATTTCTTCCCGGCTTCACCTATCTTCATGCAAGTTTATGCTAACTCACAAGCTTCTTCAACACAATACACAGAAATTTGCCAATTTAGGAAGAAAGAAAAAAAGATAAGCCAACAATACCTAACTATAAAGTTACAAAGGTTTCTCTCACAATCTTTTCTCATCTTATTATTGTACACCTTCTTTACTATTTTAAGATGGGTTTCAATATGTGTCAATCAATTAAACATATATCTCTCCCAAAACAAAACAACTTCAACAATCAAAAACATTTTAAAAAAGTCAAGGGAAGTTACAAAGGTTCCTCACAAGCTTCTTCATTACACGACATAAAACTTACTACTTCAGGAATAAAGTCAAGGAAACAATGCACAAGTGTAAAGTTACAAAGGTACCTCTCTCACTCCTCTCTCGTCTTAAGATTATGAAAATTGTTTTTCTAACATCAATAACTTCCTAAAAATACATGGAAAATACTTAAATGTCTTCAGCGGTAGTTAACTACCGTTGACTTATAACTAAAAAACCGACAGTAATTAACTACCACTGACTTATAACTAAAAAACCGACGATAGTTAACTGCCGGTGGGTTTTTAAGTCATTTCCATGTGTTTCTAGAAAATATTAGATGTAAAAAAATAAAATTAAAAAAAAAAAAAAAAAAAAAAAAAAAAAAAACAAGCTTCTAAGATTATACAATACACCTTCAATGTTGTTTTAAAACTAGTTTTAATGGGTGTCAATCACCAAAGCATATATTGGCACATCATATTAAACAACATTTTATTTTATAGTCAAATCTTTCATAAGCAGCACGATCCCAAACAAAACAACTTTAATAAAAGTTTTCGACTTTCTTCCCACACGTATCTTCATTCAAGTTTTCGTTATATCATAACTTCATAAGCTTCTTCAACACACTACATAAAGATTTGATAATTTAGGATAAAAGTCAAGGCAACAATCCCCATCTGTAAAGTTACAGAGGTTTCTCAATTCTCTTCCATTGTTCTCCTATCTTCCCCATACTCACCTTATCAGTTATCACATACCGATAATTCTTCAATAATCAATATTATTAGAGTGAGTTTTAAGTAGTTTTTAATTAAATTTGAATCATTTCGAATAATTTTTGGAGCCAAAAGAGAATAAAATAAAGTTTTGAAATTCTTTAGTTGTTTTGGTGATAATTGTTTACAAACCTTTCTAACCAAAATGTAGCTCATGCGGACTTAGGTTTAGTACCAGGTGTGTAATATATTTGTACAGGTGGTAATCATTTTTCCTATTATGTGGGGAACCTTTTTCTCGGATAGCCCTTCCCCATTATAACAAAAATGAGATTTAGTAACATTTGAAAAATATTACTATATAAAAAAAAAGTGTTACTATTTAAACTTAGTAACATTTGAATAAATGTTAGGTAAAGCTTGTGTTACTAAATTGTTTTAGTAACAATTGAGAGTATTATTAGTTACACTTAAAAAATGTTACCTATTTCGTAGCTAATTCAAAGGTAATCCGTCGCCAATATCTAGCAAACCATTTAAGGTAGCAATAAAAGTTCCTTGTTTCTATCCAAGTCACGTTCATATCTTCTTAGCTTTTACCGAGTGAAAGAGCATATGTGCCTCATTCACAAGTCTGCTAGTGTTTGAATATTGGTTTGATGTACCCATGTATTGGGCTAAAAGGCATCCAGTGACATGTTTCAATCTAATGGCAAAAACTTATGATGGTCCATGACCCCCGAAGCATGAGATTTGTAATGTTGAGATGGTTAAGAAGTTGTATCCCCCGAGCTTTGTTTATTATTATAATCAACATGCTTGGAAATGATGCTTTTTGACCATATGATACATTGATGGTATATTTTACCTAATAAATAGGCTCATGTCCCCATTTTGATGTTGATCTTGAATGAGCATTCCCAGTTAGGGATAATATTCCTTGAATCGTGTCTTTCTGATTACATCTTAGCACTAGGTCGCTTATTTTAAATACCCAATTGATGACTTTCTTGTTGTGTCATAACGACTTCTTTTAACGAAGCTTCGATTCTGATTTCCTCCATGACGTCAAGCTCGTCATACATGTGTTTGACATTAGCTTTAACGTCTAATGATGAAGTTGTTCTCCAGTTGAGTCTTCATATTTCCACTGGTATAACCGCCTTTGTTTTGTAGGTTAAACAAAATGGAGATTTTGTTGTTGTTGAATTAGGCATAGTGTGATACCCCCAAAGGACGAAATGGAGTTCATTTGCCCAATTCCCCGTGGATTCATCTAATATTCGTTTAAGCATGTGAATGATGACTTTATTCGCAACTTCGACTTCCTGTTTTCATAAGGGTGTACAACAAAAGTGAATTGTTATTTAACTTTTAAATCTTACATGAGCTATTCAAATTTTATGCCTGTGAACTGGTTTTTGTTGTTTGTGACAACGGTTATAGGAATGTCAAAATTGGATGGTACATGTCTTTTGAAGAAATAAAGCATGCTATTTTTTGTTAAATTTCCCAATGATTCAACTTTGATATACTTGGTGAAGTAGCTAGTCACAACAACTAAGTATTTGAGTTGGCTTAGTGCTCGAAGGAATGTCTCAGGATATTCATGCCCAAACATGTAAAAGGACATTGGGAAGTGGGTGTATTTAGCCTTGTTGGTGGTGTTATAGGAATGTCTATGTGACATTAACATTTATCACATTTTGCCACATAGTTTTTTGCATCTTGGTGCATGATGGGGCATTAAAATCCTACTCGTAGAACCTTTTTATTAGGGATCTTCCTAAGTGTTGTTCCTTTATGCCTTCATGTGTTTTGAGAAAGACATATTTGATTTCCATGGCATTGAGGAATTTGTGGAGGGGAACGAAGAAACCTCTTATGTAAAGTGAGATCTGATGATAGAATAAGATCAAGATCTTGTTTTTACCATGGATGCTTCCTTTGGATTTGAAGGAAGTTTTTCATTTAAGATGTATTGTATGATAGGAGTCATTCGATTCTCACATGCAGTGACGCTGTTAATGTCGTGTATCTTTTTTACTTTTTCAATGTTGAGTGTTGTCATGGCTTCTTGGATGACAAATTTGATTCCTCTTTTCATCATGGTGCTTGCAACTTTGAAAGGATGTTTGCTCGTGTATTATGTTCGCGGGGAACATGTTACACTTAGAGGTAATCAAATCTTTTCATTTTCTCCTTAACTACATCAAGGTATTCTAATAGGTGTTCATCTTTTATCTGAAACTCTCCTTATACTTGAGATGCTACCAATTGAGAATTTGTGCATATTTTTATTTCCTTTGCTATCTTTTCTTCATTTAATTCTAGATCGGCCATGAAAGCTTCATATTTAGCTTGATTATTGGTCATGGTAAAGGACAACCCTAAGGATACTTCAACGATGAGTCTTTCCTTATTTTCTAGAATTATCCCTACACCATTTCCTTTGTAGTTGTATAATCCATCTACTAAGATGACCAATTTGGTTGTCTTCTCTTCGGGAGAAATGTTCATTTTTGCTACGAAATCTATAAGCATATGCACTGTTAGTTCCTTCTTAGCTTCAAATTTGATGCAGAACTCAGACAACTTTAAGAACCATTTTGTTATTTAGCTTATCACATCTCGTCGAAAAATGAGTTTCCTTATTAGTTGGTCTATTCTCACTATGATTGTATGTTCTAGGAAGTTACGTCAAAGTCTCCTAGCATCCATTATGAGGCGAACTTTTCAATATTTTGGTAATGTATTTCAAGCTTTTGCAGTGCTTTTCTCGTGAAGTACATTATTTTTTGGTCCTCTTTCATTTCTCTTATGAGAGCAACACTTATGTCTTCAAAAGCTACAGACAAATCCAAATAGGAAATCTCACCTTCCTTTGGTCGAGAAAAGGTTGGTGGTTGGAACAATGCTTTCTTGAGATGAGTGAGTGCAACTTCACATTCATCTTTCCATTCTAATTCAACCTCTTTTTTTACTAACTTAAATAAGGGAGCTGATATCAGACAAATTGCTAGAGCATTGTCAACATCCCATTGAGGGTTTAAATTGTTTTATTGGAGTATGGTGTTGGGCATTCCATGAACGATTTGTGCTTGTCCGGATTTTCTTTGACTCCTTGTTCTGTTAAATTAAAAGCAAGGGATTTTAAAAAAAAACTAGAGCCTCCTCTTTCTTGAGAAACTATTTCCTAAGACTTCAAGATACAACTTTTGCATAAAGGTCAATTGTCAACTAGTGATAAGCGACATCGGGTCGATTCTAAGAAAGTTTATTGTAGTCCATGCAAACATGTGACTAGTTTTTCCTTCACCAAATCAGGCATGCTAGTTCATGTTTCATCGTTCTTCACGGGATCTTCTCCCAAGGGGACTAGCATGAAGTGTCCATTTGGAATTTGTTGAAGAATTTCTTTCTACACAAGATCCTTGTTTTTATGTTTTTTGAGGTATAACTTGTTGAAACATGAATCAAGTTACAATAGGGTTGCCTCAAAGGCACCTTGCTTCTCTTCTTTTACTTTACCTTTTTTTTCCTCCCTTCATCAGTGTCTTTGCCAAAGAGACCAAACTTTGACTTTTACTGGCGACCATGAAACATCCCATTAACGCTTCAATATCGACATGAAAGTTGTTACTACTCCATCTTGCACATGACACTTCACTTTCAGGTGGATTGCCAAAGATACAATTATTAGCTATGCTACGGTGGGTCTCCTAGTGATGCAGTTGTAAAGGGATTTGAAATCCACTACAAGAAAATGTACCTTGGTGGTTCCTCTAACCTTACTTTCACCAAATGCAACAAGCATCTCCATATATCTCCATCGACAATTGGTGGATCCGTTGAAGCCTTGGAGGTCAAATCTCATGCAGGGTATCAAATTCTTTTTAGTGAGTTGTAGTGTCTGGAACTAATTTGAATACATGATTTCACGAGAGCTTCCTTGATCAACCAAGATTTTATGAACATCAAAATTTGCCTATCAAGCTTGAACGAGCAGTGGAAGTTGAGAATTGGGAACTTCTTCTGGTATCTCCTCATTGTAAAAGGATGATAGAGGTTTTCATGTGCTTTTGATAGTTGTGATGACCACATGTTGGATGATGTTCACCAATTACTCAAACTTACTTTTGATACACCTCATGGTTGATTGATTGAGCCCTCATTCAAATATGATTATAGTCTCTGGGTTATTTTCCTATGTACTCCAAAAGAGAATGTTTATCGTTTCCATGGTCGCTGGAAAGTTGTTGAAGTCCTCGAGTTTGGTTACCTCTATGAACACTTGCAAGTCTTTACATTCACTTTCTCCGCTCTTTTGTTTGGAAACGTCCACAATAGTACCAATTATCTTCATTGATCGCGGTGAATTAAATCGATTCTTTATTTATGAGGTAGGACTCCTTCATGTGTATTATCTAAACTTTCCTCTTTGTATAAGGGTTTCGTCATTTCTATTCCAACTAAGATGAAACATGCAACACCTAAATTTGATCCCAACTTCCTTAAATTATGCGGCAAAGCACTCCGTGAGAATGCGTTCTCTCGACGAGTAAAGCGAGGTGTACTCACTGAACCAACCAACATGTCCTCTACCATCTTTTTTTAGGTTTGTCAACCCTCCACTTCGGTCACGTGTAGCCAAAAATATTAAAAAAGAAAATTAATTACACAGTCAACATTTCAGTTCTGCGTTTTTGCCTAGTTAGATGCTATGAGAGGCTAAAATCAAAGAATCTTTAAACGACAAAGGATAATCTAATATTTTTTCTTTTTTTACAAAAGAGTAAACCAAAACACGCCTAAATAATAGAGATAAACAGTATTTAACTCTTAATATTATTAGTATTTCTTTTCTAATTTATAGATTATAATTTTTGGGTCAACCCATCAACTTGCACCTAATTAACAAACTTACATATTATTCTTGAGCTTTCGCAAAAAAATAAAATTATTCTTTGAGTTTTACTATTGGTGACACACCAATCGCGACATGTCAATATTGACTATGTTATCACAAAAAGAACAAACTTGTTTTTTTTAATAATTAAATATGTTTTGAGTCTTTATAAAAACATACAGCTTATTAAGTTTGTTAGTCCATAGTCTCTACATTAGTTTTGTTCAATTTTAGATTCTATTTTAAAACGGTATTAAAAAACAAGTGTTTTTTCCCTATGAAAGTGAAATAAAGACTAAGTTAAACAAAAATTATTTATGAATAAACTTAAAATATAATAAATTTTACACAAACTACTTGATTCTTTGAATTTGAATGATCTAAAATGAGCACAGTGAAAAATGAATAAATCATATGAGTTGTTATCGTAACAAATTAATTATTTGTTATGATGTATGTACAATATATATTTTTAATTTTTAAATTAATGGTTGATTTTACTCATTTTATACTCTTATTTTATATTTTAAAGTGAGTTACTCAATTTTAGAGAAGTTGGAACCAGATTCTTCACCACTATTTATTTATATATAAAAAAATTATTCTGTAATTTGTTTTGAGAAAATTTACAATGTAGTTAATGAGATAATCTCCGCACATTTTAGATTTTAAGGTAAATCGACATTGAGGATAAAAAAAATTATGGAAAAAAGTAATGATATTTAGATTATTTTTTTACAAAATATTTAGATATTTATTAAATAATATTTTATATTTAAAGATGAGCAAACATTCTAAAAGTCTAATGTATGCGGTTTTTGTCCAAAATAAAAAAATGCCTTCGGTTCTTTAAGTTTGATTTTTGTCATGAATTAGTTCTTTTCTTCTTCAAATTGATGGTTATGTCATGAAATATTTTCACATTGACCCGCTTTTTATCCAGGTCAATTGAAGTCGGTTAAAAAGTGAATATATGAATGTTTAATATTAAGTTAATGGTCCAAATTTACTATTCTCAAAACTAGGATTTATAGGCTAGTCTTTGTTTGAAACGAAATTGTTCAATTATTTGATTATGATGTTGATCATAAAACTTTTATAAGTAAATTTAAGTGTTTGAAATCATATTTAAAAAGAAAAAACGTGTGTAAGTAATTATGTTCGGCGTCATAAACACTTTTTTAGATCTATCACGTCAATATTAAATGATAATGTAAATATATTTTAAAGAAATTAGATGAAAAGATAGTAACATCGTAAATAATCCATGACTTAAAGAATCAATTTAAAAAAAAAAAAAATTGTTGCAAAATAAAATTAAAAGATTAATTTGTTACAAACAATTAAGTTAGAGTATCACGTGATATATTTTACCTATTCTAAACTCTAACGACATTTTATAGGTGTTGTGTCTCTGGTGAGAGACCTCTATAGATCTCCTATTGTAGGAGACCTCATTTTATTTTTTTTGCAAACCAATTATAAACCATTAGATATAAATGAAAGACAAACGGTTGTGATGTATAGGGAATATGACCCACTAAAGTTAATATTTAAATATAAATTTTGATTTAAAAAAATGAAATGGAAATTGGAATTAAACTCAGGGTGTTTTGGGAGTTGTAAAAAAAAAATTAAAAACTCAACAACGGTTTTGAAACATTATATTTGTTTTTTATTTTTTGGTTACAGTTGCTAAAACATTATAATGAAGTTTGATAATTTTAATTAAACCTCTCTAAAATTAAATTAAATTTTATTTTAATACATTCTAAAAAAATGATTTTAATTAATTTTGTCGGGTTTAAATATAATGTTTCAAAACTGTTGTCAGGTTTTCAAATTTTTGTGACAATTCCCTGAACACCATTTCTTAAGTTTAATTTCTATTTCCATCTCATTTTTTAAAATCAAAATTTATGTTTAAATATTAACATTAGTGGCTCATATTTCCTATACATCACAGCCGTTCAATGTCTTTCATCTATATCTAATGGTTTCTAATTGACTCGCAAAAGAAGAAAAAGGATGAGGTCTCCTAAGGTAGGAGACCTATTGAGGTCTCATTGGAGACAACACCCATTTTATAATTATTGTTAGTTTAACGAAAAATGGCTAAGGGTGTATTGATTTGTTAAAAAATGAAAGACGAGACAAGATAACTCTAGTCGTATATCGTTTGATTTGTAAAAATGTTTTGGGAACGAGACAAAATGGAGGTAAGAGACAAGACAAAAACATATATTTTTGTCTTTCGCTAAACCACAACACAACTTTCTGTCTCACATACAAGTTACAGGGCCGTTCCTAGAGTTTTACGGGCCTTAGACATAATATGAGAAAAGGGCCCTTTATATAATATGTCATAATTTTTTTTAGCTCATTGTTGTGATTTTATTAGATCTTCATTTTGTTTTTTTCCCGCTTTTCACTACCAAATAATTTTTTTTAGGCAACATCTGAAAATAAATCGAATATTTATAGACACCAAAACAAAATAAAATACCGTAGAAGATAACAATAGCTCCTACAAAATGATAATGAATGCGTCTCAAATCAGTTTCATGACCATGAATGCTCTCGCATGTTCTTATAGTATCAAATTCAATTTTGCAATCCTTTCAATCAATTCAAGAAATTTGACATTACAATATTGATATAATTTTTTTTTTGGGAACATTAGAAAGTCAAGATTAAGATTTATTTCGTAGGCTCATTTTGAACTAAAATATAATTTGTTTTGTTATGAAAATTATCTCAATTTCTTGGATAATAAATATCACCTATATT
>Ga0209282_1002439_pt1 | contig 10754 bp, 4 predicted proteins | sample Mtrugardesep15_FD_187529 | JGI IMG/M metagenome (GOLD analysis project Ga0209282, IMG submission 187529) | Root nodule microbial communities of legume samples collected from California, USA - M. trunc garden sep15 (SPAdes) (version 2) | ecosystem: Host-associated > Plants > Roots > Nodule...
TCTACAAAAAAAAAAGATATAAATACGAAAGGCAAAGACACAAGAACTTACAAAGACAAATTAACTATTAAAGCCAAAAAGTAAAAAGCTTTAATAAAAGATATCAAATAAAAGTGGAGTTGAAAAAAAGAAAGGAACGAGAAACAATTAGAGTACACAAGTCAACAAACACAACATTCCAACTCTCTTAATGGAATTTTTTTGTCCTAAATCATAAGTATTGAAAGAAATTGGCAGTGATGGTATCCAAAGAATTGTGAAAAATCTCTCATGAACCATAAGAAAGGAAGATGGGTCGAGACTCGAGATCATAACTATTGTAGTAGATTCCCTTAAAAAAAAATTGTATATTACTTTGACGAAATTTTCTTTGTGCCTCATTTTAAAACTTTTAATCTTAAAAAAAAAAAATCAAATCTTAAATAAACTGCACTAGAAATGGTTAAACAATTTTCCACATGCTTAAATAATTCAAGCAAAGCAAAATTAATAAAACAAAATTATACTAGTACTGGTAGGTATTTTTCCTCTAGAATGTGAAAAATGAAAGAAAGGTACATATATCTGACTAAAATTCATTCCAACAATTATGAAGAAGTAATAACTGTGGACTAAAATTGGAAAGTAATGGTAGAATTTATAAATGTGTATTCCTTTACAAAAAGAGAAAAGTAAAAAGCTTTAATAAAAGGCAGTAAATAAAAGAAGTGGAGTTACGAGAAAGAAAAGAATGGGAAACAACTAAAGTACAATAAAAACACAACATTCCAACTACATCTACTCCTCTTCACACTTCAACTGTGCTTTGGTTGGTTGGTTCTTCTTCTTCTCATTTTCCGACCAAAATCGCTTCCAACTTTTTTTGATTCTCCGGCAATGTCTCTCAACGGTGAATCTACACCGCCACCACCGGTGATAGGCAAAATCGGACCTTACACTGTTTTCATGACGCCGCCATCAACACCTAAACCCTCTTCTTCCGACCCAGTTGCTCTTCATTCTCCTAAACCCATCAACAATGCTAAGATCGCTCCTCCTCCACCTCAGATTCATACCCCTCTTCCTTCTTCCAAAACCACCATTTCCTCTGATGCTTCTGTTTTGGGTTTTTTCAAGAACGCTGTTAACAAGGTTCAAACTGGTAATTGCTTTACTCTTTCTCTTTTTCTGTTTCACTACTTCATTGAGTAGTTTGGATTATTTGAATTTTGAAATTAGTTGTTTTTTATTTGACAATTTTTGAAATGAGTTGTTGAAAAGTGTGATTGTGAAGACTGTGTGACTCATCTTTTTCTATTTTTAGAATTATTTTTGTTTGATTTGATTTGATTATTAATTATGTAGCTTAGCAATTATTTTAATGCATGATTTAGTTTGTTGGGAATTTTTTTTATTGATTTTTAATTGGGGTACTTTGATTAGGTTTTTGATTAATTATGTTTTTTATTTTGCTAATTAAATGGTTTATTTTACAGCTCACTCAAGTTTGGATGACCACTTGGCTCGTTGGTTTGGGTTGAATCAGTCAAAGTATCAATGGGCACTTGATGATTATTATGAGACCAAGGGAACGGTGAGATTTTTGTAATTCTATATCTAATTAATATAAGAATAAGAATGGTGTTTAATGTGCTTATACAACTGGATTAACTTGTAAATGTGTTAATGTGATTTCCTCTGATTTCTACTGATATGCTGATATATCTTGTGTGTGACTGTTTCTTTAGCCTTTCAAATGAACTTTTGTTTCAGTCAAATCTTTTCTCAGTCCTGAAATCACAAGTGTATGTTTCATTATGCTGCATTGCTTGAACATTTGCACAATCCATAAAGGATATTTAACTGGTTTAATCATTGAAGTTGAGATTATTGTAGAGTTTATCTATGTTCTAGCGTAAGAGAGGATTAGGATTATGTACAGGTTTTACACTCACTTGTCAATGACACATGGTCTTGTTTGGATAAACAACTTCATCAAGCGCTTATCATATGCATGCTTTATGTTAAGCTATTTTATAACAAAAGATAAATTAAAGTCAAACTGTTTTCATATGTGCTATAAACTATTTTCATAAGCTATAATGAACTTGTGAAAATAAGCTGAAAACAATTTATAGACATGTCATAAGTTGTTTGCATAAGCTCTCACAAACATGTTTTAAGTCATACTTTGGCTTATTCTTTTTCAAAACGGAGTTCCATCGAGCTTAATCTAAAAATTTGACATTGTGATGTCTGTGTTATGTATCATGATGATCTAAGTAAGCCTTTTAAGTTAAGTCTTCCTTTAGGCCACATGCTTTATGTGCGAGTTACCCTAAAAGCTATGACTTAAAGCTGAATAACTTGTGAATTAAGGACCCTTCCCTTGGTTGTTTAAAATCAAGTTAGTGATCATTATCAATTTTATTGCTATGAGTTCTGAGTAGTCCAAACTCAGCTTTAACAACCAGAGAGATGATAAGGATTAGTGCAGGAGAATTTGGATTCTGATAAATGTTAGTATGTATGAAAAGGAGTGTGAAGGCGACAGCAGGCTCGTCTTTTATGGTTACTTCTCAGCACTTAGGTCCTTTTTGACGCCAATTAATCATGGATTCGATTCCATTATGAAATCTTCTCACAACTTTTCTATACACTAGTCAATCCGTTTTCTATTGCAATGTATAAAAACTGGTCTTGTGCAATTGACAATGATATGGAAACTTGGTCATCCTAGAAATTTGAATAGTTGTTTTTGTTCTCGGTATCATATAGATTATGGTGTGTATTACTTTTATTTATTATATAAATTTTGATTTGATCGTAGGAAAAGGGAGACCAGAAAGTGAAAGAAATGTCAAGCAAAGTACAGAGTGTTTGATTTGCCTAGTGCTGGTGGTAATATTACCTTTGATTTGCAATACATATTATCTTTGAAATGGATGAATGGTTCATTTAACATGGCAATTGGTATTGTTATGCAGGATTTAATTAAAAGTGAGATGTGAAGACTCTTGCTTTGAGTATATTATACCTTCGTATTTACATGTGGAGTAGAAAAAATTCTCTGATATGTTCAAGAGTTATTTGATCTACAACCATTGATCTTCCGATTTAATGTTTTGTTCTTGTATTGTATTGTATTGTATTGTAGTTTCGGTAGTTTTAGTTTTCCTTGCCTTGGAGCTGTTTTTGTACTGGTATTTGGTTAAGGAAAAATATTGATAGTTGCATTCTCATGATGACAACGTTATCTTCAAAACATTTTGTATGGCTTATGAATTACTATAATAACATAGGAGAGTATTTAAGGGTCTGATTTTTGGATCATCATCTAATTTCTCACAGTTTACCTATCAAATCTAGCTTCTATTCAATTTTACAGAAACATAAATAAATTGCTGGCCTTCATAAAGTTTCAGTACAACAATGCTAGATTTGGATTGAAACGAACATAATAATGAGGGGGTAAGTTTGTCTTGCGTTTCACTTGCATCAATTCAGATTTAAAAATTAACATCGGCCGGTAGGTTTAACTTTTTGACAGAACAGACTGGTGGTTGGTTAGTAGTTTCACCACTTCATGGTAAGATATCATTGCAATGGAACATAATTGACTAATTTATTTATGCTAGTTATTGTTAAAACAATCATGTAGCAGTAACCCACTTGGGTTGGCCTAGTGGTATTGACTTGGGACCTGTTGATCTCTATCAACCGAGATTATTGCATTTAATGTCTGTTTTTTTACCACTTGAAATTTTTAATTTGTGTATAATTTCATAAGATTTATTCGACCATATACGTATATACTTGATATACGGTGTGTAATGTAGTAGATAGATAAGTAAGCCTTTTAAGTTTTAACCACGTGATTTTAGATTTTACTCCATGTCAATGTCAAAGTCTATGAAATAAGATGCCTCAACAGTGCCTAAATGTTCGTTTACTAAAAAGAAAAAACAGTGCCTAAGTATGGCCCAAAACATTTCCGTAAGAAAAAAAGTATTGCCTAAAAACACATGTTAAAATATTCTAAAATTAATAAAATCAATTTCAAATGTGTCTGTTTTTTTCGCTTATTGATAAAAATAGTAGAAATTGTAAAATATTATTCGATTTATTATTTAAAAAATAAAGTTAGTTGATTAGATAGGAATGTAAATTTGTAATATTTTTTAAAGGAGGTGTGGGAATGAAATTGTTGAGGTGTGAGTAACATAGCATTTGTGTCAAAAAAGTGAAGTAATAGAGCCCAAACCCTTGTATGCTTCAGTGGTACACGCTTACTACCTCCTTCCCTTGGCGCCTCCATTCTTCTTCTATTTTGACCTGAAATTCACACAGTTCAGTTCCGAGCCACAAAACGCTGCGTTTCGTATCACTGAGCAAGCAACGATGAAGGGAGGACAAAGCTACGTCTCGTGTCCTCCATCTTTCTCCAACTCCGGAGACCGTCTTCTCATCGGCTCCGGCAACTCTGTCGCTATCTACTCCACCACCACCGCCTTACAAGTCTCCTCCCTTGACGGCCACACTGATACCGTCACCTCCGTCATCGTCGTCCCCGGTTCCAACATTGTTACCTACTGTTGGACCTCTTCCCTCGACGGCACCATTCGCCATTGGGATTTCGACCTTCTCAAATGCATCAAAATAATTGACCTAAAACTTCCCATTTTCTCTATGGTACTCTCTCTAACGATTTTCTTATTTTTATTTTTATTTTTTTTATTATTAATTTTAATTATGAATATTGTAGGTGATACCTTCGTTATTTTCACCGGAAGAAGAACTTGATGGAAAGAAGCATTTTGCATATGTGTGTATGCAAACTGAAAATGGGAAAGATAATAAACCTAAACTTTGTTCTGCACAGATTAGGAAGTGTAATTTGACAGATTTTCACAAGCTTTCCAAAATTACATTGAAAGAGGTATAACTATTTTCTACTTTTTTTTTATATTTTTTTTTAGGTTTTATTGTGGTTGTGGAGTTTGTTAATGGTTGTATAATGTGAGTGTTATGTACTTATATTAATGTTTCTTGTACTTCGAAGTAATTTGAATTAAGTGTGTGTTTGGTTCTGCTGCGACAAAGATTGATTTTGAATGAATGGATTCTGGTTAAAGGTGGTGTATGTTTGGTTACATTTATGTAAAAAAATAAGTTAAACAATGAATTTGAGTGTATGTTTGGTTTTGCGGTGACAAAAAGTTGATTTTGGTTCGTTGACAGTAAAGCGGTTATGTTTGGATACATCATGTAAATGTGAGTTTAAAAATCAATTCAAGCATAAGATGTTCCAAAATTCTAGCTCCAAGTTAGAATCAATTCCTACTTGAGATCAACCAAGCATATCAAAATCAATTTTACACCTCTAGAATCAATTGTGGCTAATCAAAAAGTGGAAAAGAACATAGTCTTATTTTTGATCCTATTAAGTTGTCAACATTTATGAGAATATGATTTAAATATTATGTATGATTGTTGTGAAGTGTATGAATGTTTTTTTCAGACTAAAAAGCCTCACCCTTTGATCGTTAGTCCCTGTGGGAAATTTCTGGGCATAAAGGAAAAACGTGTGCTTCATATATGGAAAGTTCCTAAAGTTGACTCTAATTCTGCTGTCTCAAAGAAGATTTCCCTGCATCATACAAAAACCTTTTCCGTTCTTGCATTCCATCCAACTGAGAGGATTGTGGCTGCAGGCGATGTAACTGGAAGAATTTTAATTTTTAGAGGATTTGGTGCTAAGAACTTTCAGGAAAATGATGCGCTGTTGAACAGAACATCAATGACTGATGAAGAATTTAAGCCTGGGGTAAGGCAAAATGATGATGCCGAATCATGTTCCACATGGCATTGGCACTCTGATGCAGTGAATCTTTTATCCTTCTCTTCAGATGGAGTCTATTTGTATTCAGGTAAACCGTAAGCCTGGAATTATTATAAAAAACAATTGAACTGGACAATGATTGTCCGCGGAGCTAGAACTAAGCTGTTTTGTAATTATTCTTCTGTTTGGTTTGAAAACTTTTCCAATTATCTTGTATGGACTTCAACTTCCTGTGTCCCATGTATTAGAGGCGGCATATCCTATATTATTTGCTGGCTCATATGCCACAATATTTGCTCCAATTAGGATTTCATTAATTATTTACTTAGTAGATGTCTTTAGGGTTTCAAGTTACCATTCAAACTGTTTTGAATAATGTGTATATCTTAAACTCTTAGCGGTTACCGAGTCTTTCAAAAAGCAGTTGTGCTAAATGAATATAAGAGAAGGTTGTTGATGGTTTAACTGTCGTATCCTTTGTTGAGCAGAAAATTATTGGCTTTTCAAATATAAAATTTGTTTGTGTCATCATTTTATAATTTTACAATAGGTGGGAAGGAAGGAGTTCTCGTGCTTTGGCAGCTAGACACCGGAAAGAAGAAATTTTTACCAAGAATTGGATCTCCGCTTCGGTATTTCGTAGATTCTCCAGATCCTTCATTTGCCTCGGTGAGGATTACCTTTATGTAGTTGAATATACGATTGTTAGTCTGCGGGTATATCCCAACAGCAAACTAGCTCTTTATAATGTTTTAAACTAATCAAGGGTCTGCAGATATCTTGTGCAGATAACCAAATTCATATATTAAAGATCTCTTCTATGGAGATAATGAGGTCTATTTCAGGGATCAAGGTTAGTTCCTTTATTTGGTCTATTCATAATATTGTTTCTGGGATCGCTCATCAGTGTGTCTTAAAATATATTTGGCATGACACATCATTGTTTAGTCTTAGTCTTAAATGTCTAATTGACCATCATTATAAATTTTCTACTTAATTAGGCATTCAAACTTGCATCACGTCGGTCAACGTTAAACACCATATTTGATATGAAGAGTAACTCTGTAATTCACTACCGCAACTAACGTGCTGAGAATATATAAAAACTATATGCTACATATCCTTATTTGGTCTTACAACTTTAAGTCTCAAATGTCTATTGACCATCGTTATAAATTTTCTACTTAATTAGGCATGCAAACTTGCATCACATTGGTTACTTTAAACAACCAAATTTGGTATGAAAAGTGTTTTTAATTCACTTCCACAACCAACTGTGCTGAGAATATATAAAGACTGTAATGCTAAATGGACATTTGCCTTTTGAAAATGATCTTGTAAGAACAATGGGAAAACTGATTTTTATTTATCTATACATTATATGTTTGTTTTGATAACATGCATAAGAAATGCATTTGTTGAAGGTTTGATAAGAACCTGACATTCGCTTTTTTCCAGCCTCCTTTGTCTTCTCAAGAAATATGTGAAAGTATTTCTAGCCAAGCAGCCTTTGACCGCTCCTCTGGTATAGTGGCTGTACAAACAGATAATTATGGCATCCAATTCTACAGCTTGTTTGCTAATCGTGGACTTTATGAGGTAATATCTTGATGTTCAATTTTCTTTTTGATTATTAATTTGGTGTTTGGTCTGGTATTTCTAGATTAATTTATAATTACTTTTAGGGTCTAGTTAATGATTCAGGGAACTGGTTAAGGAGTATTTATTAAATGTTTCGTAAAAGTTAATAAATGATTTGTTTTTTCAATGTAATAAATGTTTTATTTTTCATTAATTTTATTTTATTTCCTCACTCTAAAAACACTCCTTGTAATCTGCCTTGCCTTTAAACTTTGATAACAACCTTCAAAATTGAACACATGGGTTTTAAAATGTTGAAGTTTGTTGCAGGTTCAAGTATGTGAAAGAAATTATCAACCAGTTGACGAGGTCACGGTATGTGAATTCGCCCAGTTTGATTCTAAATATGATATGTTGATAGTCTTGCATATAAGTATTTGGACATCTTGTTTCAGCTAATTAATCATTTAATTGATTGTTACATTTATTCATCAAATAATGTGGTTGCAGGTAGTAGTGACCATGGTGGAGTTGTCTACTGACGGCTCTATGATGGGTACCGTAGAAGTCAAACTTCCTGAAGAAGGAATAGGAGGTCTTATTTGTTTGAAATTCTGGGATTTGGATTCAGATACCAAAAGATTTTCACTGTCCACCCTTGTTTATGAACCTCACAGGTGTGTCAACGAATTTTTTGAACAAGAATTATAAAAATGTGTGTCATTGTTATATTTGTAGTTTCAGTCTTTCCGATTCCGTACATATTTGTAGATGTATTGTGCCTTCAGATATATTAGAGAGTGGTTTTGACACATTTCTGCTTATTAATAGGGATGCTCATATTTCCGCTATTACGTTTCATCCGACCCGTCATATGGCTGTCACCTCATCTTTTGGTGGAGATTTCAAGGTATTTTTAGATACCCTTTTTAGATATTTTTTTTGAATGCTTAGGAATTTTTCTGGTGACACTTTTGTCTTTCTTGCTCTCTTTCAGATTTGGGTTTGCAGGGAAGAAACTCAGCAGAAAGACCAGACGCATCGGAATTTTAGTTGGATGTGCCATGCTGTTGGGTCATATAAGTATAAATCCTACTTTAATTGCTACATTTAATATTTTATTTGGTAGGCTATAGAAATTAAATAATAAATAACCAAAACTTTATTAACAAGCTTAAAGCTTTGCCTTCAGTATGTAAGTTTCACCAGCCCCAAGTCATCTCTTCCCTGTTGGGCTATAATAAAGTGGTTAATGTACTTAAGCATGTTCTTTTTTCCTAATAAAAATGTAGGATTAGCGGTGGTTTGAAAGTTCTCTTTTGAATTTCAAGATTTCCTTCATCTATATACTTTTATTTACTGTCATTTGGCCCCTTGGTGTATCTTTAGTGAGATCAGTCAATTGCATAATTGAATACTTGATTTTAATTACGACTAACTGATCATGCTGTTCCTTCACCCTTTACAGAAATAAAGCAATGAGAGCTGCTGCTTTTTCAGCTGATGGTTCTGTGCTTGCGGTTGCAGCTGACACTGTTATTACATTGTGGGACCCTGACAAGAATGAGCTCGTTGCTGTTGTAGGAGAGACTCCATCGGTGAGTTTTTGAACTCTAATCATGTCTTTGTATTTGTGTGTTTGTGCGTTTCTTCACACGGGGATATTTCAAACGTGTTCAATTTCAACAAATAAGACATGCATGCTCCTCACTCAGATGCTTGTGAAAGTTCATTTGCTATTGCTCGTGTGATTAGTTTGTGGAGTCTTCATGAAGATTATGGCTGCTATTGGAGGCAGCAAAGCTTACATTTATTTGATCTTTATCTTGCAGCATGCATTAAAGCATCAAACACAGGATTATAAAAATAATAAGAAAGAAAGCATGGCACATAAGAAAAAATTTCCTTGTTATATTTTTAGAATGCATGCCTATAAGTGTTGCTTTGGGTTCTGTATTTTAGGGTTCCTTAAGTTGTACCTGTACTCATCCCTGTTGGTCTAATTTTTAATTCTTTCAGCCAATTGGGAGGCTCATCTTTGTTGGAAATTCAGAGTATCTTCTTTCCGTATCTTATGGTTCTACACCACAGCTGTCTGTTTGGAGTATGTCAAAGTTAGCTGCATCTTGGTCATATAGGATTCAAATAGAAGGTTAGATGAAATATCTTTCTCTACGATTTTTTAATGCTCGTTACGTCAATCAAGTTTTACCCTACCGTGTCCATATTTTTTCCTCTCGTCTTTTTATTGATAAAGCATTTTTTTTTTCACTTCCGTTCTTTGCATATCACCTTATAGTCCTTGTTTGTAACCTATGACTCATTGAATGGGGTATTATTGATCTGACAAATTTGTTATTCATATTCATGCAGCTGTTTCCTGTGCATTAGATTTATCATATTTTGCTATCGTTGCTCTCATTCCCAAATCAAAGGAATGTCTGTTTAAAGGTGATGGAATAATCTTAGTATTCAGCGCAACAGATCCTATTCCAGTGGCTTCCTGGTCTGTAACGAAGGTATTATTTATTTACAAAACCAATTGTTTCTATACAATATTATGACATTGCTAGTGTTTTTAAATGCAACAATCAAGATTGAGAATGATTTTTTAAATGCACATTGCCAGTGCTTTTGAAAGTTGTTCTTTTGCAGATCTATTTAATGAATTTAGACATTAGGATTTTACCTTTTCTGTTGCACTTTTATTTCTCCACCGTGTACTATTGTGTTAATTTCTGAGAAGCATGGGCACATTACTTGACACGAAGCACCAAATTTTTTTATAACACAAGCTTTTCTGTGTTGCATCATGTTTGGTAAAGAGTCACAAGCTTTTCTTTGTGTTGCATTGTGTTTTTTTTTGTGCTGTAAACCGGGTATCCTCCGCGCGCAACTGCAGAGACTAATCCCTCGAGCATTGTGGAACCCAAATGGGCGGCAAGCTCTCCCTAAGAGTTTTAACACTGCTGCATGCCCAAGGCTGGATTCGAACCCAGGACCTTGGTTAAGCTAGAAGAGACCCGTGCCATCTCATCTAAGCGCTCTTGGGTTGTGTTGCATCGTGTTTGGTAAATAGTTTAGATGACGTCATCTCAATTTATAGGTTAATATTACTGACGTCAACCTTTGTTGTCAAAGAGGAAATGCGGCGCGGCGCGGCCACCCCAAAAATTGATGCGGGGTGCGGGCGCGTAGCGGGCGCTATTTCGGTGACGCGGACACTAATATATTTAATATTAAAATATTATACTGTTGAAAAAAATACTAAAATACCTTAAACATTACTCAAAATTCATGAAGTATTCCTAATTTGAAATAAAAGTCACAAGTCTTAAGCAAAACATAAAAC
>Ga0209282_1002440_pt1 | contig 10754 bp, 1 predicted proteins | sample Mtrugardesep15_FD_187529 | JGI IMG/M metagenome (GOLD analysis project Ga0209282, IMG submission 187529) | Root nodule microbial communities of legume samples collected from California, USA - M. trunc garden sep15 (SPAdes) (version 2) | ecosystem: Host-associated > Plants > Roots > Nodule...
ATTCTTTTGAACTTAGAGATATATAAAACCCATTGGTAAGCCTACACCTAATATTTGAATCACCTGGGAAGGATGAATGATTCCCTCAAAAGTACAACATCATAGTCGTCTATGTGGTAATGAGATAAACCCTTGATATCTTATTTCTCTATGTAAAACACCATGGTCACATGGTCTTGTCAACATCCCAAGTTCAAGACCATAAGGCTTTAGAGAGCATAATAGATAAATCTATATTACGATTTAAAGTAGTAACATGATAACCTAAACTTCTAGGAGTGGCTAGCTCATTGAATATAATCCATTTATCTGTGTGTGTATACTTTAGCTCATGAGTAAACAACGCTTGCATCACGAGCATTGAATGTAATTTCATTAAGTTAAGCAGAGAGAACCAATTTTAACAATATATTCTCCAACACACTTTTTCCAATACACTTTCATTACTAGATGAAATTTATGTGAGTCCTATTTAATCATGAGCCATACACTATATATTAGGTGGGACTCTAATAAAAGAGAGTATGTTTAGAGAGTATGTCAACGGCAATTACGTGGGACTCTAATAAAAGAGAGTATGTTTAGAGAGTATGTCAACGGCATTTCTCTTAAACCAAAGGATAAAGGCCAACTAACAAATTTTACTTAATAAAGTTACGACTATGATAATGGTTATGAAGTTTAACTGAACTATACAAATTCTAACCCAGCCAGACTCAAGTAAATACAAGTTATAGCTATTAAAGATAAAATGCAATTGTTAGAGGGTAAGGCTTCTCTATCCAAAATTCAAATTTTGAGCAGAATAATTAAGTTTTTGTAATGGAATTGCCACTCACTTACCAGAGATAAGTTGACATGCTTGTTCCTCTAGCAACAAAGCTTGAGAAGTAGTCCGTACCATTATGTATGATTTATATCAACCACTTTGAATCTAGCCAAATTGAGGCTAAATTCCTGGTTATATCAGCCTCGCTTTTTATAATTATACATTTGGATCCTGGAATAAGATATCTCCACGTATAGCATTCCTTGTGACCATATATATATATATTCCTTAGTACTGCATTTCATATAATAACATCAAGGTTACCAAAACCAATTTCTATGATCACAGCCTGGTAACTTAATGCACCAATTTTTTTAAATCATGTGAGAAAATCTTATGTTATTTTGTCAGTGTTCACTTTGTGTTAGTGCTCAAAACTTCCTATCTTTTCTATCATGAAATTTCAGACAGATGAGTTGTTTCCTTATGTGATGATGTACTGCACATAGGTGTATCGCAGTTTGAGGATTAATACCTCTTAGCCTGATAATATGGCTAGTAAAATAGTTAAATGAGCCACAACAAAATACTAATACAAGTGTTCCAGATCAAGCTTAATATTAAAAAATGACTAATACAAAATTAGATAAGAAATCCAAATCCAATTAAGAATAAGATATGATTTATGAATAGCTAAATGATCTAATCCCATAATAAAAAGACATAATTAAATGTGTAATATTCTAACATGAAATGTACAATAAAATCCTATCAATTTGCATTACATTCACTAGGAACGCTAGCAACACAATTTTTTGGCTAAAGTTTTGAATATATTTTAATCTTATTTTTCAAATTAAATGTGAAACAAATCCTATTTATCCATTTTAATGTGAAACAAATCCTTTTCTTGATGTAACGGCATTGTTAGCTACTTTATCTCACCATCATAAGCACAGAAGGATTCAGAAATGAGAAACCAAGGATAGAAATCAGTTTCTACCTCCCTTGAGTAATGAAGGGCGCCAAAGAATACTCTCGTGTCTAGCAATGGATGGAGATAAGTAACCTTTTCCTCTATGATATTGACATATTGTAAGTAATTTGTAACAATCATATGGAATTCATAGATCCTAAATTACTTTAATACTTTTCTATTATTTTGAACCCTAGAAATTTACAAATAACATCATATCAATATAGTGGTAGTGACAATGCTGTTCATTCCTAATATTATGTTGAAGAAAATAGGAATCTGTAACGCCTTATAATTTTACTCTTTCTGAGAAACTACAGAAGTGTATGTAATATATAAATATATATTCAAGCAAATAATCACAATCCACACCACACTATTCTGACTTTCCAATGGGAATAATTGGTCAAGTTTTGTTGCATAAGGATCAAAATCAATTAACTTGATGTAAAATAAGGTAAAAACTTGTATTCTAGTTCAACTCTTAGACAAATCCAGTTGAAATTTAAAGAAAAAAAAATTCTATCCTAAAGCAAACTGGTTTAGTTTTATATCACTCTGATACAGGTGCAGTTTTAGTGACAACTCAGACACACAAGGAGTTTTTTAAAAGGCTTATTTCAACAAAAGTTTAGCATGGAGCCTTTTATTCTTTTCAACTTAGAGATATATAAAACCCATTGGTAAGCTTTACCTAATATTTGAATCTCGTGGGATGAATGCTTCCCTCAAATGTAAAACATCATAGTCAGCTATGTAGTAATAAGATAAACCCTTTGCTATATCCAATTTCTCTTTGCTAAACTAAATTCCAAAACATGACAATAGCTGCATGGTCTTGTCTAGCTCATAAGGCTATAGAGAGTGTGGTAGAAATATATGTTATATTATGATTAAAAGTTGTAACATAATAACTTTCTTTTTAGGAATGGCTAGTTCAATGAATTTGAATATAATTCCTTTCTTTTTGGGTGTGCATACTTTAGCTCATGAGTAAGCAATACTTACATCACAGGCATTGAATGTAATGTGCCTTCATCAAGTTAAGCCTGGAGGGATAGCCAATCCCCACAATATATTCTCTAACATGCTCTTTTCATGTGAGTCCTATTAAATCATATACTATATATATTTAATGGGGCTCTCATATAAAAGAGAATACGTTAGAAAGTGTGCTAACAACATTTCTCTTGAACCCAAGGATGACGGCAAACCAACAAATTCTACTTAATGAAGTCATGACTATGATAATGGTTATGACATTTAATTAAAATATATTTCTAACATAGATAGACTCAAGTAAATACAAGTTATAGCTATAACTAGCTATTAAAGTCAAAAATTAAATTGCAGAGGGTAAGGCTTCTCTAATCCAAATTTCAAATTCTGTGGAAGGGAACTAAGTTATGGTAATGGAAACCGCTACCTACCAGAAAAACTTTCCAAAAGTTGACATGCTCATTGACTACTTTTTATCTAGAACTGAGTTTGAGAAGTAGTCCCTACCACTATGTTTGATTTAACAACCACCTTTCAATCTAGCCAAAATAGTGGCTATATTTTTACTTATACACATACCTACTTTTGATAATTATACATTTTGATCCTAGAATTAAGAGATATCCACATAGAATTCCCAGTTACCTGCATTAGTATATTCCTCTTTATAAGGCTATTCATGTAATAACCTCAGTAGATCATAATTATCTCCTCATGTCATGTTAGAGTGCATACAGGCATATCCACTGCTTTTTTACAGACAACATGCTTACCAAAATCAATTGCTATGACCACAGCCTGGTAACATAATGAACCATAGGAAACAAATCATCCCCTTAAAAACACTCTGCTTATTTATGTTGTAATACATAAAATGAGAGTCTCCCCAATATGGACCTCAAGAAAGGGATCCAAAGGTGGACCCCCACCATTTTAGTAAAATGCCACATTCATCTATCTTTTTCATAAAAACTCATTATTTTAGTAAAAAAGGGTGGGGGTCCTCCTTTGGACCCCATAAAATGATAAAACTTTGTAAGTGAACCAACAATATACTTATCATCATAAATGACTGTGGTTTTAACCTAATAAGATAAACTGAACCACATTTTTAATGTAACAATGTCCATGTTTATCTTTTTGTTAGTTCTCTCACAATAATAATTTATATACTTCTGACTTTCCATTGTTCTTATTATCTTGTTTGGAAAAAAAAATAAAATACTCTACTGCATAGTTTTTTTTACTCTTTAGTAAAAAATAGATAAGCAAAGGTTGATGGATTGTATATCAAGATAGGCTGAGCTTTAAAATGGAACCTGGTCATACTATAAAGTTACATTGGACATTTGAGTTTTAGGGAAAGAATAAAGATCAAACCTAATCAAGTGCAACAATGTACATCATTGTTTAACAACAAGGGAGACAGGGAGACAATGTACATCATTGCACTCCCTATTCATCAAATTTGTTTTGTTATTCAACAAAAAACTTTTAAGTGCAAACCAGAAGTCCTTAGTGATACAGACTACTTAGCTATTATTTCAGTCCAAAGAGTGACCAAGATATAATTCAATTTCAAGTTTGAATGATTATTTTTGGCTTAAACATACTTTTGGTCCCCCAACTTTAAAATGGCACTTTTTGCCCCCTATCTTTAGCCCCTTTTGCAAAAGCGACGCCCCTCGTTGATTTTTACCAAGTCAACGCCGGTGTTGGGGTCCAAAATCGCCAGTTTGTGTAAATTAGGGAGTCAAAATTGGCAATTTGGTTGGCGGTCCGAAAATGCAATTTAGCCTAATAATAAAATACACATGTGGCATTTGAGCCGTTAAATTTGGTGTTTGCGTATGCATTGACCTGGTCAAAATCGAGGAGATGTCACCTTTGCAAAAGGGGATATAGTTGGGGGGCCAAATCCCCAAGTTTGTAAAAATTAGAGGGCCAAAAGTGCGCTTAAGCCATTATTTTTTTACATGTTGTTGGGAATTCTAGGGCGTATCGTGAGCAACATTTCAAACTGTGGACCACATTATGTGGTCACAAGAGTAGTGCAGGCAACACTCTCTTTAACACTCACTCTTTATTGGGTTAAATCAACGTGCGTCCTATACTTTGGAAACGGGATCCACATAAATTGGTTGGACCTACATAGATTTCAATCAATATATTGGTGAGTGTTAGAGAATGTTGAAAAAATAGTGTTGCTAGCACTTATCGAGGTCACAATATTGCGGTTGTGGCATGTCTGCAAGCGCATCAGGTTGCAATTGTGATGTGATTGTAAATCATAATAAAAAGCACATCGCAACACCATAATGTCCGCAATATAGTTGACCCAACGGCTGCATTGCGCCGCATCAGGCTGTAATGGACTATATAGTTCTCACACAAATTATTTTTCTATCTTCCTTTTTCTTTATATCATATACTTAGAGATATTTTTAAGTGATAGTTAGTTTTCAAAATCTAAAGTGATATATAGTAGAAAATGAGATATATATGTGATTTTGAGAGAGAAAATAAGAGATATGTGAGTTATAAGATAAGTAATAAATTACAGTATTTTATGCTAATGAAAAATCAAATCCCACCGCAATGATCGCAACACCCGCAATCGCTACAGCGGTATCCACGACCGCAATTTAAAACCATGACCATCATCTAAAATCTTAAAATATACCGTATACAAGTCTTTTAATTTTTGAATAATACGAGTCATCTCTCATACATAACATTTATTTAATTCATTCTCAATCGATGTGGAACTAAATATTCACATTCAAACACATGTGTTATGCATCTTCTGAACATTTAATATTTATTTATAGCAGTAGATACTACTCTCATCTAACATAAACTATAAACTATGTAATATATTCTATGAAGGGGTTTATCAACCATACCCATCCCACTCAATCAACTTTGTTTCTCCTCCCTCTCTCTCTCGGTCTATCTCTCTCCATTGATTGCCTGATCGTGAAAATTGAAGGAAAAAAATGTATGAGAAAATTATGATTTGAAAAAATAGGTGACCTAACCTGTGTAATCAAGGAAGATTGGTGCTTGATTGAACACCTGTTTCACTGTATATATCCACTCCAGTCCACACCTAGCTAGCTAGTACAAAGGGGAAAGAACAAAGCAAAACAAAAAATTACCATATTTAGCTACAATTTGAATCATTTGATTATGACCCTTCAAAATCTTATTTTTCCCAATTTCTTGCGCAAAATCTGGATTCGAGAAGATGCATGTAAGAAAAAAAAATGGTTTAATGAAACTTCATTCATTTAAGTTAGACAAAATGATAGATTGACTAAATTTTCCGTTAGAGAATGAATAGTAACAAGGCGTACCTTTGATTTGAGAAACTCCATTATTTGGGTTTTGGATAATGAAAACAAGAAAGACAAGTACCATAAAAAGCCACGCTTTGATCTACTTCCATAATCACAATTGCAGAATAAATAAATTAATATATTGTTTTATTATTATAATCAAAAAATAATTATATTCATAGAATGAAGCTTATTTTTCCTTAAAAGAAAAAGAAAAAAAGAATGAGGATTATTTTATTATTCTAATTATAGTTTGCTCATTGTTTTGTTTAATGGAAAATGTAACTAATTAATTATTAGATTAATCGGCTTAGAACCGAAATCTCAAACTTTTTATCCATTAACTCAATCTAACCTTCTAATTTACATATATTGTTTACATAAATCTAATTAAATCACACTCTGAAATGATTTCTAATGTTGATATGATTGAACGCATGTATAAAATCACTCTATATAATATCTCTACAAAATTTTACAGGGTAAGATATGATTTTTTTTTTGTGGTAGCCGATGTTTAAAATCTAGACCTTGCATATATTATGCACCGTTCATATCAACTGAGCTAAATTCAAATGGGGTAAGATATGATTAAATGCATGTATAAAATAGTTTAGGCAATGCATAAAATTTAGGTGGTGAGATATAATAGAATGCATGTATAAAATAAGCAAATACAAATTAAATTTTTAAAAGGCCAAAATTCAGGTGTATTTCTCAAGGAAATTTTGTGTGTTTTTTCACATAAAATACTCATAATTTTAAATGATTTCTCTCAACTCCACTCTTTCAAAAAACAAAAAAAGATTTCTTAACTCCACAATTTTCTCAAAAGTTTGTTATAAGCATAAAAGAATAATTTTATGTGAAGAACCACATGAAAAACACCTAAGAAAATGCACTTAAGTTTTATCATTATTAAAAAATTTAAAGTACAAATAATAGAGAAACATATAATTAAATTAAGGCACAAATATATACATCTCATATGGTAAAAGACTTCATGGCATCTATGAACCAAAAAACAAAAGATATGGACATATAATATGCAAGTGAGCTAGTTTGATTTTGCACTAGTCAATACTTGTGTGAGTTTCACCGCTAAACACATTAAAACTTAAAAATTAAGCCACAAATACATGTATTATATTGTTTGGAAGTAAAACTAAATTGGAATCCCTTAAACATTGTCTTTTGAGCATTGGAGGTGAAAAACATATGATTGAGAGAAAAAACTTCACCAAAGATGGTAGATCAAGTTTCACAATAAAGATTAGTTATCGACAAAGAAGATGAATTAATACTTCACACCAATAATGCTTAAAAAAATTAATTAACAACTATGCAAAATGCTTAAAAAAATTTTAACAAATATGCACCCAAATAATAAGGTCAGAATCAAATAGATAAGGGCTTCAATTAAAAATAAAAACTTGGATAAAGGACTTAATTATCCAAAAAAAATAAAGTAAGATAGATAAGGCAATTGATCGAACTAAAAACAAGAAGATTCACATAACTTGTGTAAAGATAAGAGACTTCATTATTTGGCAAGCACAAGTGAAGGGATGTGAGAGAAAATTCGGTGAAGAAAACAACAATTATGAGCCAGAAGATAGAGTTGAATCATCAGAAAACTTGATTAAAGAGATGAGATCTATGGAAAGGAAATGGAAGAGAGACACAGAAAGAAATGAAGAGTTGAGAAGATGACAGAAAGAGAAGTGAGCACGCACCAAGAATTGTATGCTATCATACAATCACTGCAGCATGTGCTCACTCTCTTCTGTCAATATCTCTACTCCACTGTGTGTCCCCTCTTTTTAATATTCAATAACATATAATGGCAATGGCAGAAGCTACCACGTATATTAATTGTTCATAGCAAAACATCCACACATGTTGATTCACTCTTTCTTCTCCATTTTCTAATTTCTACCATTCTGAACTCTAATGAATGAGTCAGATCAGATCTGCAAGCTCATATCCTCCTATTTTTGGCACAGTCCTATGCTGCACATAGCTAAATACATATGAAGCACCTAAGATTTCAACTATAGTATCTATCACTCAAAATGGACTATTTTGATCTATATGCATTAGGGCTCTTTGTTTTCTTGCTTGCTTTCTGTCTCTCACTCTCTACCTATCCTTTTCAACCAATATTGCTCAACATTTATACCAACCAAACCCTTTTGCATCTCTTTTCTTTTTCATTTGGAGGGCAAAAAAAGAAAACTTTTTGACTTTTTATCCACCTCTTAAAGTTACTTATATAATTAGTTGTCTTTAACATCTAGTTATAAAAAAATATGAATGTTATTTATAAAAAAAATATAAGACACTAACACCAATAATTACATACATATATAGTTAATTAAATAAAATATGATTGTTATTTTTAAAATATCCTAATTGAAAATCAAAATATACATGTGCATCTAAATAGAACAATTTGTTCCATTGCAAATAATTTAAAACCATATATGATAGTCTTTCCCTCTCGTTCATTTAACATTCAACACACCTTAGTGCACCTTAAATGAGTTATAGTGAAAAGACGAATAGTTCAAGAGAACTTGAGTGTGTTTCTTCACTAAAATAGTTATTAATCAAGTTTTACTTATCTCCTGCCGAACTCTAAATTATCATGACTCCTTTTGCCCTAAGAATGAGTTAGAAGAAAAACAAAAAACTTGCATCGAACATCATTGCTTCAACACGTCTCTAACACCTCAGTGTCTGAGATGTGTTAAAAGAGTGTCAAATGTGTGTTGAAGCAAAGGAAAAAAAATGAATATTTAGACACTTGTTTGAGTTGTCATTCATTGGGCTAGTCCAAGGGTCAAATGGTTCAAGCTAGGGTTTTAGACCTCAAAAATTTTGACCAAAAAACAATTTAATTATTTTATAAAATATGTCAAATTAGTAATAAATGTTAACCAAGTTCAATTAGTCATAATGAGGGTTATGCTTCCTATCTATCCTTGGTTCGAACTTAAACTCTCCAAAACTTAATTTTATATATTATTTTATTGGTACAAGTTTGTGTTATTTATTTAAATTAAAAAGTCTCATTAGAAAATTTGTTGGACCGACTCTGGTTGTGTTGTACGAGTGTCTTACACCAACATGTGTCGGACACAATGATGTAGTTGATCTAGAGGTGTATGTACTTCACTTAAGTTTGTTGGAAGAGAATAGAATCTATATATGGATGGATGCTGAGGAAGGTGAAGCTAGTGATGATCGATACGTGGTGGTGTGATATACATGTTTTTTCATTTGTGAAAATTAAAGTGTACTTCTTTTTCAGCGACTTTGTGAGGTTATTACTATTTCAGAAGAAAAACACGGCAAACAGGACAACTTATGATATGATATAACACAAATGAGGGAGAACGACCGTGTACTTTAATTTCAAATCTCAATATGCCTATAATTTAAAATTAACAACTTAGTCCCCTTGACAGCTTAGCTCAATTGGTAAGAACATTGCATAATGTATGTAAGGGTCGGGATTTGAACCCCAAACACCTCACTTTTCCATATTTAATTGTATAAGCTCTAGCCGCTATAGGCTGATAAAAAAAAAAATTAACAACTTATAATACAAAAATTTCATGCGTCCAATCCACACAACTGCAAGACAGTGGAAGAAAAAAGGACAATAAGGGAACGGAATGAAAGAGTAGATGTCGAGTATCTATTGGCTTAGAAGTAGGTTAAGCCAGGTGTCAAGATACAGTTGGTCAACAAGATTTTGACAGTTCTTGGCAACTATATACCAAAAAAATATAAATCTCTGAATTACGGTACTTTTTTTATAATAAAATTCTGATGAATTACAGTACTGCTGCTATGTACCATTAACACCATTATAGTATACTACTTCATGCAATTAACAACACTGTTTGGCTATTTTGATATTTCAGTTACCTTGTAGTCGCAAGACAACTGATTTTGTTCATCATATATTGTTTCTTCATTTTGAGATATTTTACAATATCACCACTGTCTTTTTTGTTTTAGTTGATATTTGAAACGTTAGTTTTGTATGATGGCTAAAAATACAGCATATACGTGTACAGTATAGTATATAGTATATAACCGACACAGTAGCATCTACCAATTTTAGTTTGTAGTTAGCGCCAATTTTCTGCCGGTAAACACAATTAACATCGACTAGTCGACCATACAGTTAAAGTGGACCATATTTATTTTAACGTTAGTGTTGGGTTAGTGGCAGCAAATTATAGTAAAGTCAATTAACCGACAATATCAACTAGCTTGTCGATAGCCTAAGATTAGCAGGGAATAGGATTCTCTAACTTCACATCCTCTGTCTTTAGGACTTTGTGCATTTTATATATAGAGAAAGAAGTGAGGAAGAGAGGGAACTAAGATAAGTGTCATACTCATAGATTCGTAGGAGAGAGTTGTGGAGAAATGTAGAGGGCAGTTTTCTAGTGAAATGAGTGTTATTGTCTATATAAGTTTAGCTCAGTTGGTAGAGACATTATTATTATATGTATATTTTATAGTTTGAATCATGGACATCCCACTAAAAAAGATGAGTGTTACTAATTGAAAGAATACACATGATTTTGATCACTCTCATCCTCGTTAGTTTTAAACGTCACATGGATACGAGTGATTTTGATCACTC
>Ga0209282_1002441_pt1 | contig 10754 bp, 7 predicted proteins | sample Mtrugardesep15_FD_187529 | JGI IMG/M metagenome (GOLD analysis project Ga0209282, IMG submission 187529) | Root nodule microbial communities of legume samples collected from California, USA - M. trunc garden sep15 (SPAdes) (version 2) | ecosystem: Host-associated > Plants > Roots > Nodule...
ATCTTTAGGCACGTCAAATTTACTCGTTGTCGAGTCGTAACTCCCGATCATTATGTTTTTGTGCGAAATCTGATGGATAGGAACTTCCAACATGTTTTTTTTTTCATTGCAACAAGGTGAACTATCTATTTTGCTTTAATAATTGATTGAGTGGTCCAAACAACATTTGTTTTCGATTGCGACTATAGTAATTACCAAACACTCAACCCACCAACGAGATTCTTTTCTTTCATTGCTAAGTTTTTTCTCCTCTTCCATGTGTGATAATGATTCTCTTCTACACCTACCGTTTCAGAAAAGAAACAAAACATGCTATGCTGCTCGCTCTTCTTTCCACTTCTAGAATCTAATGGACCTCCTTATGCTAACAAGGTAGGTTGTAAATGTGTGGTGTGTCCGACATTGACACAACACATTAACTCATTCAATTATCAGTGTCGATGCTTCGGTGTCTAATGTGTCATGTGTAGATGCTTCTAACTCAAGTTCAAAGATGATATCAATTTTTAATTAAAAGTTCTTCAAGACCTAGAAAACCTCCTGCATACTTACATGAGAACTGTTAACTAAGTGTAACCAACAAACTAATTAGCATAAGTAATTAGTGTAACTAATTTTTACCACATAGCAACAATTAACTAACCAGTCAAGGAGTCACAACAGCAGTGGCAAAAAGTACATACATAATGGTGATTGGATAGTAGAACAGATTTTGCAAGACAGAACACAAGACAATCGACAAGGTGCGGGGTCCTCTCTCCTTGTAGCACGCATCTTTTTTGGTTAAACAGTATTTGCACACTTCCAAGTTCCAACTTCCAAGATACCTTATTCTATTTATTTTAATTATTAATTAGCTCTCATGTTATTTTGTTTGTTCTCTTTTGGCATTCAGCAATCACATCTAGAAAGTTGTATCAGAATAATTACCAATAGATAGTAATGTACTAATGTTTTGTTTTGTGCAGCAAAAAAAAAAACGTAGTAATGTAGGCCAAACTAGACTTTGATGATAACTTCATAAGGGTGATTCAATTAGACTAGGGAAATAAAACAAAAACAAATAACATAGTAGCAAAATATTAAAATGAGCTATGAATTTGTTACTAGATGAGAATCATTGACACAAACCCGTCGATACTGATAATAATTTGAGAAGATGAATTCATTGAATGTAACTATATGAATCAGTTGGCGTATCAATGTTGGACACCAACACGTATCAGACATCAGCCGCGCATCAAGTAACACAAAGAAACTAAATCAAGTGTTAGGTGGAGAGTTCTGAGAAGATTGTTCTTCTGCTTGTCTAGTTTCTTGATGAGTATTGATAGGTGTTGCAGGAAGTGAGGTGGTGGTGCTAGTTTCATTTACCCTCATAGGTATTGAATGGTTAATTCTGCCATCAATACAAGTAGAACATTTTTTCTCTGCCCAGCTTTCTATATCATATTGACCATGACCCATGATTCTTCTTCCTGAGCATAGTCTTCCAATCATTACTGCAATTATACCCAACACAATTATCACTACGAGAACTCCAATGAGAGGACCAATGGAGTCATGTTGTGATGCACCATGGTAGGATGGTTGTGTCACTGTAAATGGAGGTGGTTGTTGTTGATACACTGGCATTGATGATGACGACGACGAGGACGACATTGTGTTTCCTTTTACAGAAACAAGAACAAGTTCTTAGTACTTGGTTGTTTGGATTGGTAGGTTAGATTGAATGTAATGAAGTAGTTGGAGAAAAATGCATGCGGAGTTAGAAATAAGGAGAAACAGAATTTCTGGTTGTGGAAATGTTTGAGGGCATACTTGTAATGAAGATTGTAGGAGAGTGTAAAAGAATGTATGTTATTATTTGGATGCTTGATGAGATGTTATGAGACATTCTCACTCTGAAATTCTCTTTTGTAAGTAAAGGATGGACTTATATTATATAGCATATATAAAGAAATATCTGCTTTGCTTATATCTTTAGAAAGAGAAAGGGTTTAAGAATTTTGCATTCTTTGTATTTTTTATTTTTTATTTCTCACATTTATTTCACTAGAATAGAATCACTAATATTATTTTTCGTAGGCATTTGATTTTTTTTTTGTGGGTTAATTAAATAGCTCAATGGTTATATTTACATACTATACGTGTAAAAAAGTTTAGAATTTAAAGTTTAAACCTTCACCTATACTTATCAATATTTGTGAAACTACCAATCCAACTTCACTTACAAGATTGGTTGATATTCGATTTCGGTTGACCTATGCTTATCAATATTTATGAAACTACCGATCCAACTTCACTTAAAGGATCGGCTGGTCTTCAACTTTAGTTGACCGCAAAATCCAACATCCATTGATTTTTTATTCATTTATTTTTAATTCATGAGGAATTTCTAATTTAGATTATTTTGATTTTATTAATAAAAATGGAAGGACGTGAAAACTTGAAAGGGTTTTGGCATTGTTTAAAATAATTAGAGTTTGAAGAACCCCGAGGGATAATAAAAGGACGAAAGGAAAGGCGAAAAAAATATCAGAAAAATGGAATCTTTGAAGAGTAAAGTGAATACCCTTTTCTCGAGAAGCCCTTTTCAAAACAACAACATCAAACAACTTTTTCAGGAGTCTGTTACTGTATGAAACCATTAGGGAATATCCTTAACTCTAACAATACGGTAGAAAAGTAGAAACACTTTTTCTTTAATCCCAACAAGTGCTAAGCTACCATACCTCAGATCAACATCAACCTTTTCTTGTTTTGAGGAATACTATACGACTATCACTTGTATTATTTGTACCAAAATGCAAATATTGTATATGATGCCCAATAATTATTTCACTATTTTTCCGATATATTCCATCCTATGCAGTGTGAGACAAGTATCATCCTTTTATAAATTAAGTTTCATGTTTTTTAGTTTAGCTGGTAATAGTGAAATAATTTTCAAATCAATTATGACTAAAAGTCATTCCACCATTATCATACAAATTGACGTACTCTTTCATCTGATCTTGTGTGCATATTCGTGATCAACATTTGCACTAGCCAGTCACTGATTTGTTGTCACTCATTCAAGGACAATTTCTTTTCTTATTATACAGATTTATATCGGAAGTTTTCATTTTTGGGATGCCCTTTTGAATGCTACACTGGACCATTTGTTTTAGATGAAGCCAACAATGACTCCCAACAAGAATAAAAAACATTGACAGTTGTCATCCTTGAACAGTTTGTAACGCATCTTCTGGCACTGAGCTTTTCACAAAGACATTTTGGACCTCTGTGTGAAATAGCACTAGATAATAGACATTGATAGTTGCTTCATCAACTAGAAACTAGAAATCAAAACATGCTTTTAAGGGAGAAAAGATAAAATGATCAGATTTACAAGGACAGTACCAGCAGTAGCTGATCACGCGAGCACATTCACCTCTGCTCTGTAAGCATAGATATTATGTATAAGGTAAAATACTTGATAATTTTTTAATAATATTTAGTATGTAGTGTCACATTGTTTGGTTTCATTGGGTTACTTTTAGTCTGGCGACCTTGACTATATCTCTCTCCTAACCAAACCAATTAGTATCTCTCATCAAAATAATTTATTTTAACCATTCATCTATCAATTAATACACTAAAGTCATCAAAGTATTTTCCCACATTGTTAGGAGTGGACTGCAGTCTGGAGTATACCAGACCAATGCAGTTTTGCTTAGATAAACATTCTTCTTGCTCTAAAACCTGAAGAATCGAGTTTGGCATTTTAATTTTCGGAGACTTATTTTAGTTCTTAGTCTGAACTTGAAAGTTTCAAATATCTTATTAGCATGCCTAAGGCATATCACATGATATATCTTAACAAGTTAAATGGCTGATAAAACAGTAATCAACTTACATGATTAGCTATAAATTTTAAAAATTACACTGTTACTGCTCAAGGACATGAGATAAGGGTGAAAGTAAACTAGCTAGACTAAACTTTGTTACACTCTTTGTTTTGCTTAAAGGTTCACTAAATTGGTAGTTGAGATGAGGGAGTTTCAGAGGATAGGGAGATCAAGAGTTTAATTTCACACATCATACTAAGATTTTTCATTAAAAACTATGAAGCCCAATCACATATTGATAACACTGCAAAAGTAAAAAAGGAAGGGAAAAAGCTAGCACAGGCTTTCACAATCATTTACAAGGATTAAGATTTGTAGATTACTTATCCTACATAGTTGTACATAAAAAAGAAAAAAAAAACAGACAATACTATGACTTACGTTGCGTATTCATGCATCCTGCAACAGAAGTGGCCTGCAATTACGGGCACACAGGCAACAAACAACCTACAAACTTCTTTGCCCCTCATTGAGCTCAAAGACGAAGTGAATAAGACATTCTCTCAGGATACTGCACAATATAAAAGCAAGCACAAAACTATTCTGCTATTGAGACACTCTCGAGATAATTCACCTTAGATCGAACAATTTTACCTAGAGGCTTTCCCCAATCTTGAAGCAACACTTCCAGGACCAGATGTGGTCATTAAATTCCCATTAGCAGACATGTAAAAATAGTTGTAGTTAATTCTGGTGACCAAATCAGCCAAATGAGGGAAATGCCCTACATTTAGTTTGAAAGATAAGACCTGAAAAGCCAGGATAAGAATTACATTACCAAGTACTCACATATAAATATACAAATAACTATTTTAAAGCAGACAATTCAGATCTAAACTTCCCCTGAACCGTAAAATCTAATTATTCAAATAGACAAATCAGATAAAAGATATTTTCAATGGTTTCACTTTAGAGTTTATCTTATTCTTTCTCTACCTCTAATTATTGTGTTATCAACTCTTCAAGCAGGGGCTTCTATTGGTCATTCATAATTTTCCCTTTAATTTCAGAGAATCTTAATAAGAAAATTCATTATTTTCATCTAGATCATAAAGTAGAGCTAGTGTAACCAAGTAGCAGTGTAGTTAGAAATTTAGAATAAATTCTGAAGAAGCATACCCTAAGTAAGAAAGCAATGCAATCATCAAACTGTTTCTCAATCCGGTCGACTTCCATCTCACACCTTGCCTTGATTGCAGAAACAGCTCCGCCGCTTTTTAATGTTTGTTGTATGGTATAGAAGTCTAAAGCTAAACCAAGGATGATATTAACGCGGCTGGCAATCAAAGCCCCCTGAATACAACAATGAAGTTTGAAACTACTTAAGCTTTGCTCCATCATAACTACATCGGTCAAAACAGAATACAAGGAGAACGCAAATACCCAACTTCTGAGACACAGTGAATTACCAGTTTATCAGGAACCACAAAGCACTGCCGCTGAATTGACAACATGTAAGCCTCATGGGCTTCAATGACCTCATCCAGAGATTTGGCCACTGTCATACTTTCACATAGTTCACGCCATGCACTGTGATATACCTGCATACAAATTGACAGAAAACACACTCAGGTTCCGTTGCCAAAATGCAGAACCGTGAGTACAGGTGTATGACTAATGTGGAGATTCCATTGACAACTAGCATTTCTATTGGTAGACCAATGTCATATTCTCCCCTTCTGCCTCCAAAATCTACCAAAAAGGTAAGACTTAGTAATAGCAGCCCTTACTACCATGCAAGGACAGACCCAGGAATTTTAAGCAGTGTAGGCCATACATACATACATACACACCATTTTATAAAAGCAACTCCATAGTTAATTAGCGCTTATCTATTTTTTGGTCGGATCTTTTTCTTGATAAATTTACCTTTAACAACTCATTTTTTTTTCAAATTTAAATTTTAATTCAAACTCCAAACTAAGTATAGAGAATTTGAAAACAATCTGTCTATTTTAGTTAAACTTCTCTTTTTAAAATTCTTTTCAAATCTAGATAATATAGATACAATAAAACACAAACAAACTAATTGAAGTTGACACCAAATGTCAAATTAAAGTTTAACACCAAATCTCTACCTTTTGTTTTTTAAAATTCAAAGGCTAATAATACTATTCTAAATTAAGTCTCATGAATTTCTATTTCATGAGTGGCACTCCTCAATATTCTTTCTTACGCCCAATTGCCTTATGTCAAATTAATAATTGGATATAATTGTTTTATGTTGACCAAAAAAGATACAATTGTGTTATATTGCAGGCCTATCTTGTGTATTTTAAAACTATTACCACACAAACACTACCACACATGTAGTATTTACAAAAAAAAAAACTTAACTAAGTGAGGGCCAAGGCCCACATATAGCAACAAGCGGGTCCGTCCCTGCTATCATGTAGGGGTGTTCATGGTCCTTAAATTGTGCTGAACCAAATTAGTGCTGTTAAAGAGTCCCACATTGGATGAGAGATGGCATGAACAAGTGTTTATAAGTGGGGGGCAGTCCTCACCTCACAAGCCGGTTTTGTGGGGTTGTGTTAGGTCCAACCACAAATTCTAAAAAGTGGTTTGATTAAGTTTTTAAAAACCACTTTAGTAAAAAAACTAGTTAATTTTTAAACCAGTTTCAATTCAGTTCAAAATCAGTTTGTATTTATGAACCGATTTTATATATATATATATAACTCAAGACCTAGAAAAAGATAATTATTTGAATGTGGAGTGAAATGGGACTATGACTCTTGAAGCATGATTGAAACTTTGCTTCCGATTGTCAATCACAGAGAATGCTTAATTTCCTTTTGGAACATACTTTCCTTTACAAATTAATTTATCTGTATTTTCTAGGATCTTCACATTTTAATTTTCTCTTTTATGTCTCAATCACGGTAAATGATAGATAACATTTACACATTTTTAAAGAGCATATCTTTTATTGTTTATACTAGAAAGTTAAGTACTATTGTCTTTGCTTATTACTTTGTTGTTCTTAGTTTGCTTTTGTGCCCCCAAAATAAAAGGCTTCTTTGACAAACTTTGATTTAAGCACTTTGTATGTGATCCGAATATTCTTGACCATAGCCATCAAAAGAGAAAATTGACTTGGCCATCCGAATTTAAGCACTTGGTATTTAATTTACCGTATCAGGACTATTTTCGGCCATTCTTCTAATTACAGCTAGCTTAACAAATTGACTTGGCCATCAAAAGTTTCAATATGTTCATGATAGATGCCTTTAACTTCTTAAACTTCCAGCTGCCGTCCAAGGAAAAGTTAACAAAACAAAGTTCTATTTCTGGTGTATTAGAGTGAGTGTGTGTGAGAGAGTGAGAGAAAGAGAGAGGGAGAGAGTAAATCGTAATGGTAAACCAGTTCATAAATACAAACCAGTCCTGAACCGGTTTTAAACTAAGACTGGTTTTAAAAAGTGGCGTAATTTCAAAAAAAAAACTTAGGAAATTTATTTACAGTTCAAACTATATGAATTGGTTCAGTTCAAAATATGGTTCAGTTATTTGAACACCCCTACTATCATGTGCGTTTATGACGGATTATGACTTCAACACCAATTAACCATGTCCCACATATTATGCTTTGCAAGTGATCTTCTATTAGATAAATTATTTTCGGTAATTAATTTAAAGCAGTGTGCATACCCGGTCCATCACATATTGGTGAAAAGCATCCACAAAATGAAGGAGTTTCTGCTCCACTAACCAATGATGTTTTCTGTTATTTGTTGTAGATCCCCTACCCTGCAAAGGATGATTGCAGTTTCAATCGTTCGAGTAAGTATCAAGAATTAAGTAAAATGTAAAACTAGATGTCAACATTATTCTTGAAAACTTTAGCTGACAGAGCACATGCTCCACTGAAGAGAAATGGCGAATAATATACAAATTTTGCACCTTCCACATCCATCTCCGCACTTTATCTAATACAAATTTTGCACGCTTGACCTTCAGCAAAAACCGCATCACCTAATATACACGAGATTACATATAAAAAAGCAGATAAACATATGCAAAAAACCAACCAGAGAGCAGGAAGAAACATCAGCATCTGATAGATGAATGGAACTAAAAGGCTAAGAAAAAGGGAGAGGATTGTAAAGTTAAGTCAGATACCTGGTTGTACTTCTTAATTGCCTCTGTGTTTGCAATGAGTTCAAGAGGCCAAGGTACCTGCCAGTTCCAAATTTTTAATAATCCTTGCACAAAATTTATCTACGGAAACCATTATTCTTAATAAATAAGAGTTAGATAGAAAGGAAAATAAATTGACTGAAGAATGACCTTATATGTGAATTTTAGCATATCAAGACCGTTCATCCCCAAGTTATTGACACGACTTTTACGAGTACCCAAAACAGAGCCAGATGTGCTAGCTTCCCCATCACTCTCAACAATATTTTTGGTTATTGACACTACCAAAGAATCTGGAGCACTTAACAGCATACAATCAGCAGAATTCCTGATTGATTCCTGTAATTAATATGCATAGATAGATTATGAATAGAAAATAGCTTTAGAACACAAAGGCGCAGAAGGATCCCTAAATTTATGAAATAAAATCGTACACACAACAGGGTCCATCATTATAATATTGCTAATTTCTTTTTCACTTAATACAACACAGAAGTCATACCACATGATCACAATCATTTATTCACTACCACTTTGCCAAACAATTATAGGAGGTAGCCAACACAATTAATATCTCTGTTGAAGTTGTGAGAATTTAGATACAAGAATGAGAGATAATAATAAAAACCTTGAATAGTATTGATATTGACTGAATAGTAGCTTGATACTCGATATTTGTAACCAAGTGATTACAGTCAAATCTATAACTAAAACCCTTGATTATAGGGATAAAAACTAACAATCCTAATCATAGAGATATTTTCTCAACAAAATATAATTTAAATCTAATAAAATCTCAACACTCCCCCTCAAGCTTAAGCTTACTAAGCTTTAAGCTTGTTACAAATATACCCTTTCAAAGAGAAGACCAAACCAACTAGTATCAGAATCACAATAAACTTTCACAAATTGAATCCAAAAGAAACTGCAACGATATTGCACTAGAGGTTGTCATTCACTTGGAACGACCAACTTGTTTAGAACAAGTCACAGTTTTCTGAACCAATGTCGTTGACTCAACCTTGACGACGGTCAACAACAGGACTGGCGAAAATAAAAACAACTTAAGTGGGACATGTCATCTGTGACTGGTGCCAATCACTAAACCTTGACTTTGGTTAGGCAAAGGGACATGGGTAGAACGCAATAGGACAGCTTGTTCTGTTTTGTTTGTTTGGTTCTACCATTTTCAGTAAAATCAAAATGCATCACTATTTTGTTTTATGTCCTGTTTTGTTTCACTTTTTAGTTGGTTTCTCATATGTAACATGTTCCCTCCCCTAGGGATAATCCTATTTGTGGCATTGTTTGGACACTAAATATAGGCACCTCTCCCAGCCAGGTTCTTTCACTTTTAATATGCACCCAATATAAAACAGAACGCAAGGCAGAATTTGAAATGGTTCCAGTAGATAGAAACATGTATGCAGTTATTATAACATAGAAAGATTAAGACTGCAAAAGAAAATTTATAGTATAAGAACCATAAACATCCTCAATGGAGCAACACAGCCAAATATGATCACTAAAACTCATGACAGAGTAAATGAAGTAAAATGTATAATTAGACGATGAACATGTTTACGTTATAGGGTTTTAAAGGAGGAAAGAGTAAAAAATACAAAAACTCAGAATTGTGATTTTTGTTTTTTTATATAAATTAATTAGCACTAAACCTTATTTATTCTAATATTAGACTCAAATCATTATTTTATTATATAAAATACTAAGCACTAAAACTTATATGGGCATATTTGGATTGGCTAATTTTTGAGCATATGCAAAACAACTTATGCAAATAAATAGTTTTTGAGATCCCATTTTAACAAGAGGTATGGCCAAAAAGTATTTATAGGACTTGAATAATTCCCATCTCTTGAGCTAGCTTTTGGGTTTAAAATAGGCCTGACTCAAATTCTAACAACAACCAAAAAGTATACCAAAGTACACAATTAAACAAAATCAAGAAACTCTACCTGTAATATTGTGTTTAATTCAAAATCATCATCGCATGTTTCACCCTTATCCAACTTATCGAAAATGACGGTTGAAAAGTGTTGTAGCAAATCGCCTGCAGAAGACAAAATATCAAAACAGAAAACATTGATAGCATACCAATACGACCCCTACCATACCTAAACTTACAAAATATTTTGAAGCACAATATATACTATGTGCCCATTTGATTTTAATGAAAGTAAAAAAAACAGCCATAGATACGAATATAACATGACTCTCACCCAACATAATGTTATTAAAAAATTATGACACAATATACTATGACTTCGTTTGATTAGCAAGAAAGTACGAGACTCAACAACACAAAAGTAATTTGTTACATATTTGATTTAAAAAATGATCATACATCAGAACCAAATAACGATCGAGGCACAACACAAAAATCCAAAATCTTCTTGCATTAAAAACCAAAGCACAACCTTTTGTCCCAAAAACAATACGTAACTTACAAAAATACACATTTTATTTCCTACTCTCTCTCTCTCATATATATATAGGGTTTTGCTAGAAGACACCAACTAATTTTTATGAAGGTGTCTTTTAGCAAGTTTATAACTAAAAAGTGGATAATCACACCTTGAGGTGTGGGTTGCTAAAAGACACCTTCATGGGTGGCTTCTAGCAAAACCCACATATATATATATATATATATATATATATATATATATATATATATATATATATTTGTGTGTGTGTAAA
>Ga0209282_1002442_pt1 | contig 10754 bp, 4 predicted proteins | sample Mtrugardesep15_FD_187529 | JGI IMG/M metagenome (GOLD analysis project Ga0209282, IMG submission 187529) | Root nodule microbial communities of legume samples collected from California, USA - M. trunc garden sep15 (SPAdes) (version 2) | ecosystem: Host-associated > Plants > Roots > Nodule...
TGCCAGTTTTATGCCAAGTTGGTTCAATTTTTTTGTCTTGTTTATTTATTAATCAGTTACTATAGTCACTGAATTTTGAGCTCAATTAATGTAGGTGTACTCAGCTGTAGGTGCCTATCGGATATTTAAGATGAAGGTGGCAAAAGCTGAGAAGAAGGCCCCCACACCAACTGTGATTGATTTCACAATGGAAGATGCATGTGTCTCTGCCCCTCCTCCCTCTCCATGAACTCATGTTTCATTTCCTTGAGTTTAGAATAGTTGTAATACATCCATCATTATTTTAGTTTAAAGAATTTAATTAATTAGTTGTAAGTTCTATGAACAAAAAACATGTTTTATCTTTCTAGTTTTCAGGAATTGAGGTTTGTGGTTGGACTCATTTGAATAATACTATTAAGCAACTATTTAAAATTTAGACAGTGTCCTTTACTAATTATCTGCATCATTTGTTTTTGTCAAATTGAGAATAATTGTTGTGTGGGTGAAAAATCTTTGTTCTAAGTGATACTGATTGTTGCTTAGAGCTGTTAATTAGGATCAAAAGGCAAATGGTTTTTTATGACCAAAATTATGGTAGTTCGGATTCCTTAAGTAAGGTTTCATCGTTCCTAGACGTGAGGCTCCAACTAAACGTGGTCAATCAGATTTACCGACAAAAATTAGTCATTGACGAAAATATTTTCCCCTCAAAATAATAATAATAATGATAAAAGGAGGCATCCAAAGAAAGAAGAAAAAGGTTCTTTATTGTCTAATTAATCACAACTTTTATGAAAATAAGCATACCCTTTGGTTAAGCAAACAAGCGTTACCACAAGTATGCAAGCATCTACGCATGGATTTGATTGGCATCCTTCTTTCAATAGAACTCTATACTCCATCTATGAAATTCTTTATTAGAGGAAAAAAAAATATTCTTCTTTGAGAAAGTGAGGATATAAGCAAAGTAGATTATTTTTTTTCTTTCAAAATCTTAGTACATATGGTTCAAGGAATAAAAGTATGAACACAAAAAAGTCTACATCAATTTATATCTTATTAACAATAAATTTTTCTTCTCGTGAATAAGATGCTAACGAGGCAACTTTTGTTTTATAGTTTACTTTAAATGTATGTTAGTTAAATGATTGATAGTTCCCTTAGTATTTTTAAAAATAAACATATTAATGTCTATCAATTTATGGTCTCTTTTCCACAGTATTTATATTTTTTTCTTGATGTTTGATCGTGCAAAAATATTCTACGTGATAAGAATATATGACTTATAAAAATTGGGGTTGGTCGAGTTAGTGAATCGAACAAGGCACAAAAGGGGAAGACTTGGTGTTGGTTAAGTTATTGAAATGAATAAGGAACAAAATATTCTTATTCTTATTATTATGATCAATCTTGCAAACTCGGATAACGCAACCTTATTCTTATCAATAATGTCTAAGTTGTAAGTTATTTAGAAATTAAATATTCATGACTGTTAAAACCATAGGTTGCAACAAACAAGCTTGCCCATAAATATAATAACATACGTGATGAGATATGAGAATATTACAGATAGGCCAACACCATGGAATCTCATCAAACTCATTCAAGTTGGATCTCTTTCTTCTTAAGTAAGAGTAAGAAAATTGCTCTTCTCAAAAAAAAAAAAACGCTCATTTCCATACAAACTGACTAAAATACCTTCGTGTGAGTTAACTCACATTCGGAAGCTGAAATATAACAGACATGAATTAACTCACACGGGTTATAACCTACATGAATTAACTCAACGCTGGATTATAACCTGCGTGAGTTAACTCATGTGGGTAGCAAACATGGCTTAAGTCACGTTGAGTTTAACACCTGCATGAGTTAACTCATGAGGGGGTATTTTGGTCAGTTTGTATGGAAGCAAACGTTTTTTGTTGGGAGAAGAACAATTTTCTAAGAGTAATAGATAGTCCACTTGAGTTGATCTGATAGTGTTGGTTTAAAACTTTGAAGTGTGCTGATCTCCTCAAAGTCTTATGTTTGATACTCTTCTGTGTCAATTTGAGTGAGTTAATTAGCTTGTTAAAAAAAATGTAAGTGTAATAGACAACATTGCGGTAACTAAGGTTTGAATTCCACTTAAAAAACCTACCAAAAAATTATGTATAAACACATTAATCATTTTATTATTTTTTTGACAAAATTAATCATTATATTATTGATAACTTAAAATTAAAAGCACTTGGTTTTTATGACATAGGTCTCTATTATTTTAAGTTTTAACCGGATATCTTGAGTTCAGGTCATGAAAACACAACAATTAAAAGTCTAAAATTTGGTTCTCTGCGTTTGATTTTTCTAAATTTCAGTGCATTTAAACAAAGTTTTGTCAAGAGAAAGAAATTATTGTTGTATTTGTATATATGTCTTCGTGGGAAGTAAAGACAAATGTATCCAAAACTCATGCAAATGCAAGAAATGTATTCTAATTTTAAGGAACAGTTTAGTAGTTTTATGATAAGAGTTTGTTAATTTAGACCGATAAATAAAAACATGAAGGCTCAATAATGGTTTGTTAACTTAGACCAATAATGAAGAGTTTTATGATAATGGTTTATTAACATGAAAAGTTTTACGATAATGGTTGATTAACTTAGACCAATAAAAAAAAGTTTAAGTTAGCAAATGTGCATCTTTTTATTTAGACTAAAATATCAATCATCTTTATTATTTAATACTAATAACTTCAGAGTTGATTTAGTAATTTTCATCATAAAATATTTGTTAACTTACACTAATTTGCTATCTTAGACTCACTTTTGTTATGAACATATTTATGTCACAACTACAAACGTTAAACAACCAAAAAAAAAAAATGACAAAACGATTTTGATAACATTAAAAAAAAGACAACAATTTTGACAATAAAATGGTTACATTAAACTACATAATTACTCTTATTTTAATAATAATTTATAATAGAAGTGTGTGGATATTTTTGTTTAAATAAAAATATACACATTTGCTAACTTTGACCTTCATGTTTTTTGTTGGTTTAAGTTAGTAAACCTCTTTACAATAACAGTGTAAAATAATTCTATAATGTCATATAATGGAAACTCGTCATTTTAAATTTTAAATAATTGTACTACATGGTATTCTGATTAAATTCTTTTTAAAATAACTGTCTTTTTTACGTTAACACATGTTTTTTTTTTATTAAATGTTTGATGTAAATTTTTTTTACACTAATTGTGATTTTTTTTTCATCAAGGAATCCAAATCTGTCACTGTTCGTTAATATCCGTCCCAATATCACTACATTTCATGAATCATAAAGTATGTATACTTTGAGAATTTGAGTTTAGACATAAGACTCAACCAAGTGTGTGAGGTATCTAAATAAATATGAACATATCTAAGAAAAAGAAAAGAAAATCTCTATTTAGAAAAGTACAATGAAGAAAGCTCCGACCAGAGTTTTCTTCTAACAATGGTTGTAGAATCTTTATTGCTCTTAATTTTGTGCATCATCACTGGTAAAATTCCCCACGTCACTAACATTATGTAGTACTAAATTAATGTACGAGTTGCAAAGCTTTTGCTGACTTTACGGGCCAAATTTTGTCAACGAAACGACCTACAAATGGGACCATATCTAACACAAATTTCTTCACTATCCTAGTCAAGATTTGATGAATAGCAAATGAAATTGAAGTTGCACTTATGATAGCGACCTTAGAGATATTTTTCCCTCATTTCACTCGTTCTAAATATTGTTCATGTATTCAAAATTTGGGTTTGGTATCAGCCCGTAAAACTCACATGTAAAGTGAGAAATGTTTAAGCTTTACCCATTTTCACTGATTTCCAAATTTTATAAGCTCTTAATATCTCTAATCAGTGAGACTTGAATTTTATCTAACAATACACTCACATGACACTATTGGTCAGGATACACGAATAATTTCTCTGGTCACATATATAAGCAAAAAATAACTTTTTAAATTCATTGAATAATTAATGTACATGGTCTATAAATGTGACTAGATGCAATAATTATTTAATGAACTTAAAAAGTTGATTTTTGCTTATAAATGTGACCGAATAGAGTAATATAGATCTTAAAAAATACGCAATTTTTCATTTAGGTCATTGGATTAGATTACAATTTTGTGAAGTCTTGTGGCACAAATCCCTTCAACGGCTGAAATTAAAACTGTTGGAAAAGTAATGCACCAAATCCGTTTTGGAAAAATATCATGGGTGGTCCACCAATAGAACTATGATAAACTTCGATTTATATTTGGGTCAATTATTATGCACAAAATATATTTTACATCATGCACAAGTTAATTTCCACTTTTGATCAATAAATCTAATCATTTAAATTAAAATAAATGGATATAACGTATTGATCCAATTGTGGAAAGGATATTTGTGCATTGTACAAGACCATTTTGTTTGTATATGTCAAACAAAGTCTTATATTTGAAATTGAGTTTGCAAGGAAAATGTCCAAGCAAAGGTTTGATTGGTTGGATGGCGGAGGTTTTTTTTCTTCTCGCAATTTTTTACCGCAAAATTGTGTCAATGGATTTGTCATTTTTTTACCGCAAAATTGTTCAAACATAGTATGTTTTGGACAAAATTCATGTGTATTTACTTTAGTGTATTTCCGATCATCCTTAACCAAAAATACACTTTGTTGCTATAACAAACTTTGAGAAATGCTCTTATATTTTTTCCTTATGTCTTAACATTGGATTTAACTCATCCTCGCAAAAAATAACCTTGTAAGAAAAAGTGATCACTTTTTATAACCTCATTTCATCATGCCTTATCTTTGTTCAATGTGAAACATGGATTTTTCTCAACACACCACCTTATGTCCAACTCTATTGTGTTTGGTGTGTTGATATAAATGGTGGTGACTTGATGGTTGACTCAATTGACATACCTTTTATCTTTTTTTCATAATATATTAGATTTTTAAATTGAGCATAACTCATTGTTATAAAATCAACTTGTAAGGTGAAAGGTAAAAGTGTGCAAAAAATGGTTAACTAGGCCATGTTGATAATGTTGTGAATTCAAGTCAATAAGAACATAGATGTGTGGAGCAAATAACAATGACAACCAAACAATCCATGCAACAATAATCAACCAAGAGTAAATCTAGAAACTTGTGTGTATAATCCATAAGAGCAGTTTATTGTGTGTCACCTTATTAAAATAGAATAAAAAAAGGTCTTGTTAACAAGTTCTTCCACAACACTCTTTAAACATTTTAAAATATTCAATTATTCTTTAAAAAAGTCAAAGATTTCGATTTACTATACATTGATTACACACATTTTCATAAATATTTACTACTTATGGTCCTTAAAAAGTGTCTCGGAGCACTCGTTAACCTTTCACGTAAATAGATACTCTCACCCAACTGTATTTCTATATTAAAGAATCCAACCAAATTCTTTTTTGGTTTTGATAGCATTATCCCCCGTAGTACATGTACAACTCCAGGTTCAATGGGCATCGGTGGACCTGTAATAAACGAAGTTATGTGATTTATGGTGGTACTTTTTATGATGGTACATAAATCAAAATCATTTGGTACTTTTTAACCGGTACTAGCCAAATACTCACCTTTGACATAAAGAGGTAAAATCAATTTTGAAACAACCTAAAACCAAACTATGCGCAGAAGAATTAATTAACGACGGAGAAAACTTTGTCTCATTATTCTCACACACACACCTACCAAGGACACATTGTGCACGTTGGTTCTAGTAAATTTTATGAAACAACTACCATCCCCTTCAAGTATGCAACCCTTTAAGAACAAGCTAACTTCATATAACCAACATATTCATTCCATCATTTGTATTTTTGTTTTCAGCATCATCTTTATATATTTTATTTTTACATTATGGCATTGATGTAACTTTGTATCACTAATACAAGGTTGGAAATGTTGAATATCAAATATGGCGAAAATTTGTATCATTTTGGATTTGAACCAATGTTCATCCATGTTAATAATAGAGATAACAAAATAGGAAAAGAGAAAGAGAGGTGCGCTTTAATAATGTGAATAACATAACTATTAAAAATAAGGGTTACAAAGAGAATATATAGTTGGACATAAAAATATTAGACTACTTTTTTTCTTTCGAGTAGTCTAATGACTAAAATTAACTTTTTAAGATAAATAAATAGGGTGTCTGGTGTTTAATCCATACATATAATAATGCATTGTCTCTATCAACTGAGTTATGTTCATGAAGACACTAGACTACTCGTAATCTAACTATAATAAGTTCAATAACATATTATCTAACCTATTTCTGCAAACTCACGATGCATTAACAGGATGCATGGTTGTCTATCAAAAAACAAAAAATACTTTATATAAATAATATACACACAAAACATCTAATATTCTAACACTCCTCCTCAAGTTAAAGTCTGCTAAGGTTTAAGCTTGTTTTAAATTAATCATGAAAATAAGAGATCAAATGAAACCTACTAATCTCATTATCAACAAGGAGAGCAACTACAAAAAATGAACCAATAAAGATGGAAGTAGTAGTCAAATAGATGAACTAAAAGAGAGGAGCAACAACCAAAGAAAGAAGCCAACATACCAACATAGAGACGTGCAACAAAAGAAGAAACAACAAAGAGGGTTTGTGGCGGCATAACCGTCCACAAACTTGGTCTTTTATATTAGAATTGGGTCAATTGACCCGTGATTTTGCATGAATTTTAAAATTTTCTACGAATTTGATGCGATTTTGTAATAATTTTGCATGTTTTAGGATTTTAATATGGATTTGAATTTGTTGAAGGTGAATAAAGTCGCAAAATCATGAATTTTAAGATTTAAATAAGGATTTTTACAACAATAATCACCATAACTCAAGGACGTGAGAAATCACCGAGTGATGAAAATAGAGTTTGTTACAAGTGGTCGTAGCAGTCATTACCGCCGTAATGAGCTTGGAGGCTTAAATTATTGTTGTTACTTTGTATACTCCACTCCATTGGTCTTGTATAATTACTACGATTAAGCTTTATTACTAATGAAATGACACGAAAACAATACCCCCTTGTGCATATAAATAGGCTTCTAGTCTTTGTATTTAGATCGCTTTTCACCGTAGAACGCTCTTGTAATTTATCTCGTTATTTCAATAAAGTTTACTTTCAATGCAAGTTTGAAGGAAAGTTTAGTATAATATTATTTTTTTTCTAGTAATTTAGTGGCTAGAATTCATCTTTTAATATGGATAAATGGGGTGTTCAGAGTTCGAACTTCAACCCCTACCTATAACAGTGGATTGTCCCAACCACTATGCTCACAGGGACCATATAAAATTTTTAATCCAACACAAAAGTCACTTTTTATTGCTCCTAATCAAATAGAGTTTTGGAAGCACAACCGGTTACTAACTAAACATTTACGTTTGATGATAATTGATAGAAAGATAAAACTCAATCTTGACACATATATAACATTTATACACTCAAACCTAGCACAATACTTATCTAGATAGAAGCCAAAGAGATACAACACTCTTCACAAGCATCTTTGGAAGACAAATTAAGACCATTGAACAACCATAATGCAAACCTGCAGTCACTACCAGAACATCAAAAGCAGCCTGCACCAGACACCTAAAAGCCACAGTTGCAATTACAAATGACAAAACACTAACACCAAAGGAACCACAATTGTACCTGACCTAGGCATCCATTAATCCAAGAATTGACACAAACAAACTATGCGCAGAAGAATTAATTTGGAAAAGACTAGAGGAAATAAACTTTCTATAATTACCATAACACATTCTGCACAAGCCACGTTTTAGTTCTAGTAGATTTTAATGAACCCAAACAACCACCATCCACTTCTAGAATGCAACCAGCTCTGTATGTCATTTGATATATGGTAGTTATTTCCAAACCCAGTACGACCTGCACAGACACAACTCACTCCACATGCCACCCATTAACAAATAATCTAACTTCTTCATGTAACCAACACATTCATTCCATCATTTCTAATTCTGTTTTCTTCATCATTATAATTTTTACATTATGGCATTGAGAGTTGAGGGAAACATGTAAGAATTTATATTGTGTCTAACTCAAATATTACAAAACCAGCTTGTAAGATAAAGACGGTTAATAAACATATTTTGAGACTCTTTCTCTAAACACACACCCCTGATCACACTTAGGACGAGACACTCGAAGTTTGACCCGAGTGAAATCCAATGTTGGAGTCTTAACACAGACTATTACCACACTTAGGATTGGACGTTGAAATTCAGTGTGTGATATGGGTGGTGTGAAAGCCATAACTTGGTATCAGGAAGTGCAATGATCTTTGACGGATTCTGATATCATCTTGGGTTTAATTAATTTTAGCTCTTACAAAATCAACTTATAAAGGAAGAACTACCAACAAAAACAATAAGCAAATTTTATCTCATTAAAGGAGGTCGGCTACATGAATCAAATTACGTTATAATGTTTTATCATATACCATATTTTGGTCTAACTCATTAATCTCTAAAACTTTCTTAATAATTTCTCTTATAATTTTTTTAGGTCTTCCACTTTCTCTAGTAATATGATTATCATTCATCTGATTTACTCTACTAATATAGGTCTTCTTCTATCTACATATTCAAACCACTTAAGCCTATTTTTGCCCTTTTTCTACTATAGATGCTACCTCATATCTCTATCTAATATTGTCATTTCTAATCATATCTCATTTAATCTTACCACACATTCAATGCAACACCATTATCTCTCTCACACTTATTTTATTCCAGTGTTGGTTCTTTAGCGTCCAACACTTTGTTCCATACAACGCCTTCGGTCTTACTGTTTGATAAAAAAAAAAATTCAACTTGAATGGTACTTTTGTATCACATAAAATACCTGAGGCTTTCGTCCATTTTAACCATCCAATTTTAATTCGACGATTTAAATATGCTTTTATATCTCAAGTCATTTTGTACTATAAACCCAAAATATTTCAAAATGTGTAACTTGCAGTGTAACATAATATCCACCTTCCACCTCAAAGATAGAAATATCTCGCCTTTTGCTGAAATTACTTTTCTTATAATATGTACTTATTCTACTCAGACGAAAGACATACACTTCTAAAAAGTTCTCCAAGTCTTCACCTTCCGCTTAGTTCATCCCTCAACTTAAAGTAAGACCGCGTCGTTTGCAAAAACAAAACAAAAAAGAGTAAATTAGATTCCTCTCCCTTCAAAGATATTTGAATTACACTCATCTCCCCTCTTATGTTAAAATATACACTCCACTCCCTTCCCTCTAATTCAAAACATATTAGAAAACATTTCAATCATCTCCCTTAAAAGAAGCATGAATTACATTCCCCTCCCCTCTTATGTTAAAATGTACATTTTACTCCCTCAATAATTTTTTTTATTTCTAATAGTATAACATACTTCGAAAACAAATAGTATTGCAGGTCTATTTTAATATAACCAAAATTTGAATACATATTTTTTCGCTAATTTATTCACAATTTCATTAACATATAGTTTTAAACCTTATTATAAAATATGAAAAAAATCAAAATAAAATTAAAATATGTGAAAAATCACTAAAGACACTTAAATATGGTTATTTAAAAGTTAATCGTATACTCTAAATTATAAAATTAATACTAAAATATTTAAATTTAATTATCATTGACATTTAAACTATAAATAAATGAATTTATTTTTTTTTAAATGGTGGTTCAAAATTAGTATATATCATAAAAAAAAATATTTATGTTAAAATAAATTAAAGTGTAGTGCATACTTAATTATTAAGGGAGAGGATTGTAATTCAAACATCTTATAAGGGAGGGGAGTATAAATTTTATTTTTCAAGGGAGAGGAGTGTATATTTTAACATAAAAGGGGAGATGAGTGTAATTCAAACATCTTTGAGAAGAGGGGAGTGTAATTTACTCAAAAAACATATATTCCGATGTTAGTTCTTAGATATGTATCATAAGTACATCTAAAACTAAAGTAAAAAGATAAAAGTTTAAAGTTGACTCTTGATGCAATCCAAATGTTATGAGGAAATCGTTGAAGACTCTACCCTATGTCTTTACATGGATTATCTATAAAAACATCTATGTTTAAAATAGATGTGAAATTTTAACAAAACAAAAATATGTTTATCTATAAAAAAAATAAATATGGTTTTACCTTAATAATAGGTGACGAAATTTCACATCTATGTTTCTGCCATCTTTTTTCTATGATATTTAGTAATAAATTTTTTTTTACGTCAAATAGTTGAAATAATGCCTAAATATGAAAATAGTCAAACTGAACAAAGGAAAGAGAGATTGAACCTCATAAAGCCTAAGACCATGTCCAATGATGTTTAATGGGTATGTTGAAAGCAACATTCAACAAGTAAAATGTTCCAATGGTGATGATTAATGGTGATGTGGATGAAAGAGAGGTTGAATGGTTTCAACATTGTTTAATCTAACGCAGAGGGACACGTGGCGGGCTGCGGTTGGCCAGAATTGGCGCGTGCAGCACACGCGCAGACAGCAGCGCGTGAGGCTGCAGTGGGCGGAGAGAGAAGAAAATCTGAATAGAGAGGGACAGGTGTTGAGTTTTGATTGGCTGTCCGGATTCTTATCATTTTAATAATTGGACCTCAATTATTTCGTTGTAAATTAATTTTTTTTTAAAAAATACCAAAATTCATGATTT
>Ga0209282_1002443_pt1 | contig 10752 bp, 6 predicted proteins | sample Mtrugardesep15_FD_187529 | JGI IMG/M metagenome (GOLD analysis project Ga0209282, IMG submission 187529) | Root nodule microbial communities of legume samples collected from California, USA - M. trunc garden sep15 (SPAdes) (version 2) | ecosystem: Host-associated > Plants > Roots > Nodule...
TATATGGACACGGATACAGATTTGATGATATCCATACTTGCGGGTATCCGTACCTGTTAGTAAATTACTAAAATATCCATGTGTGTGTGTGTCTATATATATATATATATATATATATATATATATATATATATATATATATAAGATCGTTTGATGTCTCAAAAAAATCATATAAATTACTAAAATATGCGGGTATTTAAAGGAATACATGAATATTTCAATTAGATATATACTAATATATATTATACCAACCTTTTGTTTATAATATCAATCAATAATCAAATTAAATGCCCTCTTATTTGTTTACAATTTTAATTTTATGCGTTGTTATGACTGGATGTTTAAAATTTGAAGTTTGTAAGTAATTAAAAAAGTATTTTTCTATGTTAAAAAAATTATTAAAAAATTCATGGGTACCCGCAAATATCCGTGGGTATCTAAATATCTGTGGATTACCCGTATAGAGATACCCGCACGGATATAGGGACGGGCACAGGTATCATATTTATCCAACGGGGCGGGGACATATATCATACTACCCGTACCCACGGATACCCATTGACATCCCTAGATTCATCTCTGGACAATTGGCAATGGATAGTAAATCAATAACTAGGTAACAGTTTTTTGTGTGTAAAGTGTGGTCCCTATTTTTTTAAGAAGTTAAATTAGTCCATTAAAATTTGCATCGAGCCTAAAATTTTAAAAAGAATCACACTTTAAAATTTAAAGTCAATACTTTCTGACCAACCCAAATGGCTTTGGAAATAGTTTTTATTAATAACTTATTTTTATAGATGAGTAACCTAGTGACCTAGACACACAAATATATGTGTATATTAATAACTTTTCAGGTTGCTTTTATTTATAATTTATTTATATAAATTTATAAATAAATATATGTGTATATAATTTATATATTTTTCGTGAGTATATAGAGACAACAAACTGAAAAATTCCTCTCAAAAAACAAAAACAACCTGAAAAATTAAAGACAACCCGTGAACATGTTACGTAAAATTTGCAAAGTAAACCACGTATGGCTATTGGTTCTATTAATTTAGTCAAATTAGTACATGTATGCTGCATATATATTATCTTTTAAAAGCATCTATGCTTACTTTTTTAACAAATAACGTTTGCATGTTTAGATTTTTTTTGGTGGTGCTTTGCATGTTTAGATTGAGAATAAATATCACTGCGATTTTTGCATCTAAAGTTTTAAGAAAATCACACACAACCATAATTCTTTGTACTCCTAACATGTAAGCAAAGAATCGGATTAAAAAATTACGTGTAACGGAGGACCATTACATGAGTGGCATTGTTTTTTGTCTTTTTTTGGAAAAACTATAAACGAGAGAGAAAAGAAAATAGTGATTTTCTTAAAGGGTTTGACTAACATGTACAATATTAAACATATTAAAGCAATTAAAAGTAACAACTTTTTATTAAAAAAACAACAATTATTTATGTAACACGTATGAAATACATAAAACATCATATAATTTAAGACAGAAGGAGTATTATACTTAGAAAGAGATATTGGATGGGTCATGTATGTTGCTAAAGTATAATTAGATTATCATCATTTACAATTCATCCGGGTTAGTACGATGATGTTGGTTTAGAACATTAAAGTGTACGCTTCTTAAAATTTTGGATTCAGTTCTCTTCTTAAATCAATTTAGATAGGTTAGTTAGACTTTTGTTAAAAGAAAAAATTATCATCATTTACATGGAAAACATTTTCCGAGATCTCTCAATGCATGTCTTGTACACTTACGAGCTGAGACACTTAATTAGTTGATCTCTTTATTAATTATGGCACCACAGACGGGTGAAATGGAGCAAGCAGCACTTTTTACTTGTACACGTTCGATATAATTAGCTCCTTTAATGGCATGCATGCCTTTGCTTTTTTGGTTTCCCTTAGAGGTATGATAATGTTGTTCCCTTTCTCACGCTACTTCTTTTTCTTCTTCTTTTGGGTAATACTTATGTTATTTTATGGGTCTTAATTAGCTAACATATGGGCCCTTACCATGCTTCAAATATTTGGAAATTGCTTTTTAAGCTTCTGAAATTTGAGGAATTAAAGTAATTTTTGGATGCGTGAAGCAATTTTTCAAATATTTTGGTTAGTGTAGAGGCAAATAACATGTACTATAAGTCTTCAAAAATAAAATTGAATGACATACATTAGTAACTATAGTTTGTTACTACATGCCTATTCATGTGTGTTTGAAGTTAGAACCTCAAACTTCTTTTTCTTTAACTCAAACTAGTTGAACTAGTTAATCAACGATCCACTATAAATTTGAAATCGACGATCCACTAGCTTTAAACTCATCAAAATATTAGCAGAAAAAACAAAAGAACTATATTATCAAAAGGGCCACCTCAAATCAAATTCATGCATTCACTAGAGACGGCTATGTTGTGCTGTGTTATTCTTTATCCCTCTTGTTGGATGATTCCTAATTTATATATTAGTGAATCCATCATAATGAGGTCATTGGTCAATATTTACTTTGCATCTTAATAAGTTATACAAATTCATTTTGTTTTTGGTGTATGTTCAGTGTTTAATTGCTTTCATTTTCTTTTGTTATAAGCCTCCTGCGACCACCAATTTTAAATCATAAGAATAATAAACAAAAAGGTAGCTTAAGCATCCTATTGTGCAGTATCATCATCAATTTAATACAAACGAACAATATCAACTATCAAGGATTATGACATTATATTTTTCTATTTCATTATCCTATTATAATTTGTTATGACCGAAAGTTTTAAGTGAGTTGCAAGGCCGCAAATAGTAAGTTTTGCATTGTTTGCATGCTTCATGTGCTTCGATTTCTGCTTTGTTAATTCATTTTCATTTTCCAAAAAAAATATCATCTTCCACTAATTATATTTATACTTATCCTCAACTATCGAGAGGTTAAATGTTAAAAACACTCTCTTTTAACATTTACTCTTTTATTGGTATAATTTACGTGAATTGCATCATGTGAGATTCATTTTCAAAATACGAGACTCAAATTGATCAAATCCAATAAAAAACCAATGTCGTTGTTGTATGTTGCTTCTATTTGATTTCAACTTACTAGCTTATAGTAGATATTTTATAGTTTATATGTTCACATAACCAACCTAAAGTTGTTTGTAAGAAAACATTTTACGAGCTTATAATATTTTTTTTACCAGCTTATTGTAGTGTTTTTTGATAAGTTACTCTATTTAAAATAGGGGATAGAAGGAGTAATATGCATGGTTTGAAAAAAATAGGTATAAAAAGTGGAGTAAAAATGGACATCTAATATAGATCTCTAAAAAATTATATAAGGATGAATCTTTATTATTTTTAGCAAAAAAAAAGTATAACAATGAAAATAAAAATAAAAATAACATTTTATTAAAATTAACTAAAAATAGTAAGGTTCATCTTTGAACCGATCCATATTAGAAATGTAATTATTAGGCCGATGTTCTTTCTCATGATTTTGTCAAGTTAAAGAGATATATATATATATATATATATATATATATATATATATATATATAATTTATGAATTTGTAAGAGAAGACAATTGATTTTGGTATCAAAATGTCCAACATTTAGTTTTATGTATGTCATTTTGTTGAAGTATCAAGTGTGGCTTATAAATTCTAATGGATGTTGAGCAAATATATGTGAATGGACTATTAATTAATATCTTAAAGTTTTAAATAAAAATATAATATGTAATCTTATTTGTGTGGTTATTTTTAATTTAATCCGGTTTTAAATATAATCAATTTTTTATTTTTTAAGTTCATTCAATAAATAATGTATGTGATCCATATTATTTACTACATACGTTATTTATTGAATGAACTTAAAAATTAAAAAATTATTTATATTTAAGACCGAAAGGAGTATATTGATTCATTTTAATGGGCTTCCACGAAAAACCAAACACTTTTATATGATGTTTAGTTGTTTACCAATGAGAAACTAGCAAGCTAGTCTTTTCCTCATAGTTTCATTAACGTGTCCATTCTTCCTAAGAAGCAAAAAGACAAGTGAAAATAACAGATCTTTATTAAAAGATAAAAAATATATAAAATATGAAAACAAGAGAAAACTTAAGGGCAAAGAGAAAAAGGTGGTAGCTACCTGTGGCTGTGGAGTTGGGTCATTTTGTGAAGAAATCAAAGAGAGAGTGAATAAGCATTCCCCACCAAAAACAAAGATGACTCAAATTCATTAATGAATAATATGGCCACATTACTCTGTGTGACAAAATATGGTATTTGGTAGGGGTCCATCAATATGTGTACACACATACATTCTCCACGAGAATTTCTGCTCACTCTTTTTAAATAATACCTACAAAATTATCTTTCACGAAATTTTAGTCTCTATTGTTGATAAACATATATTTTTGAATAATTTTTTTAAAATTATTCATTTTTTTTTTTGCACTAAGCAGTTGTAATTCACTTCAAAACCGAAGCAATAAAAAAATGTTACGTGAGTTTAATTTCTGAATGAAATATAATTCTTTTTTTTAGTGAAGGAATGAAATATAATTTTTACTTTGATTTTACTCAACTCTTGATTAAACTTTTGGACTATCAACTAGACTGATATACTTTTCTTTAAATTCCTTCAAAAAAAATACTTTTCTTTAAAACTGAATGTTGATACCAAAAAAGAAAATTAAAGTTTCCCACCCAATATAGTTTAGTTGTATATTTATTTCATTATTTTCATTAAAAACTAACTAATATCATTAAAAAATACTAACAACTAACAACTATATCTAACAACTAGCTAATAACTCTTGACAACCATATGTCTCCAACTAACTAATAACATTTGTTAGTAAAAAAATTAATTATTTTACTAAAAATGGTAATGGTCCATTTTAAACTGTTTTTCCTGAGATCCATGTTTTTTTTAGGAATTTTGAAGATCCATGCCCCTTTATTAAACTATGTATGACAAGAACGTTTTATTAAAAGAATGTATTAAAAAAATAGGTGACATGATTTATTTATTTTTTATAAACTTAGGCCACAATTATAAAATATCAATTTATTCTTAATGATTTTAAAGTTTCATACAAAAAAATAGTAAAAAATAATTTTTATTTTTATTTACATTTCCTTCAAAATCTTTAAAAACAAAAGGTAAATTAAAAATAAATTTTGTCAAAGGAAACCAAATATTGGATGGAATCCTTATTGCTAACGAAGCAGTCGATGAAGCCAAGCGTCTGAAGAAGGAACTCCTCTTGTTTAAAGTTGATTTTGAAAAGGCCTATATATGACTCGATTGACTTAAGGTACCTGGATGCTGTGATGAAAAATATGAATTTTCCAACTTTGTGGCGTAAGTGGATTTTAGAATGTGTGGGAACGGCTAAGGCTTCGGTCCTTGTCAATGGTTGCCCTACTGATGAGTTTTTGATTGAGAGGGGCCTTCGGCAAGGGGACCCTTTGTCGCCGTTTTTATTTTTACTGGCGGCTGAAGGCTTTAATATTCTGATGCATGTTTTGGTAGAGGCACAACTGTTTCAGGGTTATGGTGTAGGCCGAGATGAGGAGGTTCAGCTTACTCACCTTTAGTTTGCAGATGACACGCTTATCTTAGGTGCAAAAAGTTGGCGGAATGTGCGTTCGATGCATGCAGTGTTACTTCTATTTGAGGAGATGTCGAGGTTGAAGGTAAACTTTCATAAGAGCATGCTTACTGGTGTCAATATAAATGAGACTTGGTTGGCGGAAGCATCATTGGTTATGAATTGTCGAAGGCGGTCTTATCCTTTTGTGTATTTGGGAATTCCCATTGGAGGGGATTCAAAGAAATTGAGTTTTTGGAAACCCGTTATCGATCGAATAGTTGCTCGCTTATCTATGTGGAACAACAAATTCTTGTCTTTTGGGGGGCATATGATATTGTTGAAGTCCGTCCTGTCTTCGCTTCCGGTTTACTTTCTTTCCTTTTTCAAGGCTCCTGCAGGTATAATTTCTTCCATAGAGTCTATTTTTAAAAGTTTTTTTTTGGGTGGGAGTGAGGATTCTAGGAAAATAGCTTGGATAAAATGGGACTCTGTTTGTATCCCAAAGGAGGACGGAGGGTTGGGGGTTAGGAGGTTGGCTGAGTTTAATCTTTCTTTGTTAGGTAAATGGTGTTGGAGGATGTTAGTAGATAAGGAGGGGTTGTGGTATCGTGTGTTAAAAGCACGATACAGCGAGGAAGGGGGGCGGCTTAAGGAGGGGGGCAGTCACGGCTCGTTGTGGTGGAGGAGGTTGTGTGAGGTGCGATGTGGGGTTGGCTTAGGGGTGGGGAATTGGTTTGATAGTAATATTTTCGGGGTGGTGGGTGATGGTCGCGATACTTTCTTTTGGCTCGACCATTGGGTTGGGGAATCGCCTTTGCGATTTAAGTTCCCTCGACTATTTGATTTGGCTTTGAATAAGGAGTGTAAGGTGGAGGAGATGGAGAGAGAAGGGTGGGGAGAGGGGGGTGGGGCGTGGTCGTGGAGGCGTCGTTTGTTCGCTTGGGAGGAAGCTAGCCTGAGGGAGTGTTCATTATTATTACATAACATTGTCTTGCAGGATTCTGTTACTGACAAGTGGAGGTGGTTGTTGAACCCTATTCATGGATACTCAGTGCGCGACACCTACCGTTTTATTACCAACGATGGGGTTCAGATTGATAGGAGCCTCGTAAATGATGTTTGGCACAGGTTTATTCCAGCGAAGGTGTCTTTATTTGTTTGGCGCTTACTTCGTAATAGGCTTCCAACGCGAGACAATTTGGTGAGAAGGAACATACTGCAACCGCCGTTGTCTCTATGTCCTTTTGGGTGTAACGAACCAGAGTCAGCAAGACACCTTTTCTTGGAATGCACCACGTCTAATTTTTTATGGTCTCAGGTCACGAGTTGGTTAGGCATATCTATGGTGTTTCCTTTGGACCTCCGTGACCATCTTTATCAGTTTTCTCATATGGCTGGATTACCACAGTACATAAATTCTTTTTTGACAGGTATCTGGTTTGCATGTGTTTAGATCATATGGAAGGCACGAAATGATCGTTTATTTAAAGATGAGCATACTGATCCTTATGCTTTGGTTGAGAAAGCAAAATTACATTCTTTTTTGTGGGTGAAGGCAAAACATACATCTTTTAGCTATTGTTGTCATGATTGGTGGAAACACCCGATGCTTTGTTTCGGGATTCACTAATTCCTAGAATAGATTGTTTTGTGCCTTTCTGTTTTGTTTGGCATCTTGATTCTGTAAACTTTGCTCAGTGAAACTCTTATTTGCACGCCTTGCGCAGGGTGCTTCACCGTTGTTATTACTATATATATATCATTTTTGTTTGTTCAAAAAAAAAATTAAAAATAGATGACTATCGATCATATGTGTGTAACATCATCATATAAATATTATAATATTAATTAAAAATGTAAGGTCTAATTTGCAAGACATAGTTCAACTATACTAGGCCGGATACATTTTTTTTTTCGGGATTTGAACATGAAACCACAATTATGTGTGAGTTTTAGAAAGTGGTCTTTATCACTTCGTTTACATATCTAGAAAAGAGGCGAGACCTAAGTTGTCTTTAAAAAATAGTGTTTGAAATATGGATCGTTAACAAGTTTAGATATGATTACGTAACATAAAAGATGAATTTAATTTTTCCGGTTAACAAATGGCATAAATGAAGGAATTAAAGGTTAAAAATTGTAATGTATATTCTTTATATGACATGAACACGATAACACGCGGAAAACTACGAAGACTTATCTCTTTAGCCAAGTCGGACTACATAGATGGAAAAAATATTTGAATAAATTCTGAATTGATGAAAATTACATAAAATAAATTTATACACAAAGACATATATAAGCAAGACTAAATCCAGTCATTTATAGGCATCAAACATATGTAAGAATTCCCTAAAAAAAAAAAAACATGTAAGAATTATTTTATTTTATACTAAATCAATTATTTGTGTTTTGTATTTATATTAGTCTATTAATTTGTAAGAATTCTGTTCTTTAAAAAATTATGTAAGAATTAATTTGGGGAAGGATATATACACATTAGAATTTGGGACAATAAGACAATACTTTTTAATTAAATAAATAGTTTTTCCATTCTTAAGACCATCTTCAATGAGAGGGTTATAAACATTTAAGACCTGCTATCTATTAGGTACCTCATTGGGGAGAATCTTTTTTAGGGTCTTATAAGACCTAGAGTTTTATTTAAGACCCCAAACTTTAAACGGGGCCGCACTTCTTTAATATTAAAAAAATGAAATGTAGTGATATAAAATTATTGAAAGTTGATTTGTGGGTCTCATTTAATAACTTTGTGTGAGATCTGAGTTAGAGAGATTGAGTGTTTATTAGGTACTACTATTAAAAAATTATAAATGAGTGATATGAACGTGTGGGGCCATTTAAATACCCAAAAATAAATGTCTCCATTGTGTATGTTCTCATTAACCATTCCTTCAAGTTGGCTGCCTATAAATACATTACATTGCACCTCTAAGAATCGCACTCCTCACAGCATATACTCTCATTCACATATAGCTCAATATTGAAGTGAGAGAAAAGAAAGAAAGAAAGAAAGTTAAAAAGAAGCAAAATGGAAAACTTTCCAGTTGTTGACATGGGGAAACTTAACACAGAAGAGAGAAAAGCTACCATGGAGATGATCAAAGATGCTTGTGAGAACTGGGGCTTCTTTGAGGTACTAGTTGTATACATCAAAAATTTTCTTTAGCATGCATGTTTGGATTAACGGTGAATTTGACATAATCACGATATGTCACTTCGTTAAATTCACTCTGATTTTAAACATGCATATATATATGTTTTGTTGTTTAAAGGCTTTTGCTAATGTTATTTTTTGTATTGTTTTTTTCAAGTGTGTGAACCATGGTATATCTATTGAGTTGATGGACAAAGTGGAGAAGCTCACAAAAGAACACTACAAGAAGTGTATGGAACAAAGGTTCAAAGAAATGGTAGCAAGTAAAGGTTTGGAGTGTGTTCAGTCAGAAATAAATGACTTGGATTGGGAAAGCACTTTCTTTTTACGCCATCTTCCTACTTCTAATATTTCAGAGATCCCAGATCTTGATGAAGATTACAGGTCACATATTTTAATGTTTTTTTAAAGTATATATTTAGTATTTAATTCATATACACCGTCAGCGTAAAAAAAGTTACAATTATAATTATTTCTAAAGTCACACATGTAAAAAAGTTTCAAACATTTTACACTGAACTTGTATCATAATTAAACTCATAATCTTTGTGAATTTCAGGAAGACAATGAAGGAATTTGCAGAGCAATTGGAGAAACTGGCAGAGGAACTTCTTGACTTGTTGTGTGAGAATCTTGGACTAGAGAAAGGGTACTTGAAGAAGGTGTTTTATGGATCAAAGGGTCCAAATTTTGGTACAAAAGTTAGTAACTACCCTCCTTGTCCTAAGCCTGATCTCATCAAGGGACTTAGAGCACACACAGATGCTGGTGGCATCATCCTTCTCTTCCAAGATGACAAAGTCAGTGGACTTCAGCTCCTTAAAGAAGACCAATGGATTGATGTGCCACCAATGCCTCACTCTATTGTCGTCAACCTTGGTGACCAACTTGAGGTAACAATTTAATTTAATATATACATGTTCATAAAGTTTTAAATCACATTAAACATCGTGTCGCAATCCTTTATATTACTAAGAGTCATGGTCGATTGCAGCTACGCTTGATGTGTTAGCTTAAGAGTTTAATTTTATAACTTTAAAGTGTTGAGAGTTTGCATTTCTTAAGATAAATTGTAAAAATGTTATTAGTGTCACTTTAAGGATAAAAAATTTCCGCTTTCCCAATTTAAAAAAAAAAAAAATCAAATATAACTAATGCACTCTAAATGACACTTTTTTACTTAAAACATGGCATGTGCACATAGCCACATACTCGACTAGTCCAATGTTTTCTCATTTGACATTTTTCACTATATAATTGTCATTTTGCTTTTTTAATATAATATTATTATTTTTTCCAATTCTACGTTGAAATTAATTTTGTCAGTTCTAGTTTCAATTCATTACTATATTTCACTATACATTTATTACAATGATTAACGAAAAATTTCTCTATTAAAAACAGGTGATAACAAATGGGAAGTACAAGAGTGTGATGCACAGAGTAATTGCACAAACAGATGGTGCTAGAATGTCCATAGCTTCATTCTACAATCCAGGGAATGATGCTGTAATCTCACCAGCTTCAACTTTATTGAAAGAAGATGAAACAAGTGAAATTTATCCAAAATTTATCTTTGATGATTACATGAAACTCTATATGGGACTAAAGTTCCAAGCTAAAGAGCCTAGATTTGAAGCTATGATGAAAGCCATGTCAAGTGTTGAAGTGGGACCCGTAGTGACCATATAAAAAGAAGCATATATTATATTATTAGATTGATTATGTGTGGTTTTGTTAATAAGCTGAGATTATATATTAAGCTATTTAGTCTTTGGTGTTTATTTATTATAATTATAATTGGCATGGGAGGTTAAGATCGTGCAGTCTAAATGTTATTAAAGTTTTTATAATAAAGTATGATTAGTTCGATCTTAGATTGTGTGTGATCACCGATCAGTGATGATTAACTGATTAAGTATATGTAATGTGATGTAGTAGTACTGTTTTTATAAA
>Ga0209282_1002444_pt1 | contig 10751 bp, 4 predicted proteins | sample Mtrugardesep15_FD_187529 | JGI IMG/M metagenome (GOLD analysis project Ga0209282, IMG submission 187529) | Root nodule microbial communities of legume samples collected from California, USA - M. trunc garden sep15 (SPAdes) (version 2) | ecosystem: Host-associated > Plants > Roots > Nodule...
TCCCAAATTATATTTTATTTTAATATATCTAAGGTGTTGGAAAGGGCTTCCCATATGCAACCCATTTGCTTTAAAAAAAATATATATAATAAATATAGTTTTGCACTCTTTAGAGGTCCTACCCAACTTAAGGGGTAGTCTCTACAATTGCGTATAGAGGATACTAGGCTCACACCAAAAATATATATAATACATAAATATAATAGGTATTAAAATTTACAATAATTTTGTATTTCTAGCGCATACAATATTTATTGAGTAAATGGTCACTTTGGTCCCTGACTCTGCACCTCGTTGTCACTAAGGTCCATGACTCAAGATTAAATACAAAGTAGTTCTTGAATGTGCACTTCCGTTATCAGTTTAGTCCCAAAAGTTAAAAACTTCTATTAACTGATGGGGTGGCGTGCATGAGGTGTAACATGAACTAAAGTGAAAGTAGAAAATAGTCACTTTGGTCCCTGAATCGAAAATTAATATTTTTCCAAATTAAATCTCAAATCCCTAAATTTGTAAATCTCGAACTTAATCCTCAAATCCTTAAATCTATAAGTCTAATCTAATTCCCTCTTTGTTCAAAATCAATTTCTTTTTTGTTTTGCTATTGTTAATCAGTGTAGATTTATGGTAAGAACTTGCATTCAACATCACATCTTTTCTTCTATTTGGAGTGGTCTGAAATCAGAATTCAATACAATTAAAGAGAACACCAGTTGGATTATTGGAGATGGAAAAAAACATAAACTTCTAACTAGATTCTTGTTGTGGGGCACCCCTAATTCAAACTCTGAATCTTAGTCCATCCCAAGTTCAAAGGTATCCCAAAGAGCTATGTAATTATTTTCAAGATTCTCACTGGATGCTTCCCACTGATCTGACTTTGGATTATCCAAACTTGAGCTTTCTTGCTACACAAGTCATCCATCCTGCTCAGAGCAAAGCTGATAAACTTGTTTGAAATCATAATAGTACTGGTATATTATCTTTGAAAGAAGCTTATTGTTTCAAAAAGCATCATTTTTCAAAAGTTGTTTGGGCCAAGATCATTTGGTCTAAGGATATTCCTCCTTCCAAATCTATGTTAGTTTGGAGGCTTATGCTTATCAAACTTCCAACTGATGAGAATCTTGCAATGAGAGGTTATTGCTTACCTTCCATGCGTTCTCTTTGTGGTAAGCATGCTGAAACTTCTTTCCATTTATTTTTTGTGTTCTTATGTTGTCAAGCTTTGGTGTTGGTTTGCTTCTGTCATCAATAAATCCTTGTCTTTCAATATGTGGAAGATATGTGTTCCTTTTGTAACAGGTCTTGGAAACCTTAATGTAAGCGTTAACTGCCACCATGATCAATATCATTAATTCAGTTTGGTTTGCAAGGAATCAACAAATATTCTCAAATTTTATTTTTTTGAAAAGTAAATATAAATAGGGTCATGTTAACCGGTGTCCCGAGGACATTGGTTAAGGAAACCAAAAAAAGAAAATTTTAAATTAAAAGTAATAGTTTTTTGATGTTTAATGAGTTGACTGCACAAGTTTCAATGTCATATAGCTATATTTGCTTCCTTAACCAGTGCTCCAGAAGCACCAAAACCATAATATAAAAATATTTAAAATTTAAATATAAATATTGTCGAAACAAATATATTAAGAAATATAATAACAAAATTTAAGTCAATCATATGAAATATTTTAAAGTAAAAATATTCAACATAATTTCAACTTTCTAGTATACAGATCACTTTAACATCTTTTGTTTTTGCTCTCTCTAATCTCTTTATGTTCGTTGTGTTGGATCGTAATTCAAGCATTTTTCAACTAAATCAATTTTTTTTCATTCATTTGTCTCATTTTCCTTTTGTTTGTTATAGTAATCACACTTATGTTGATATGAAGATGTTGGTTTCGAACATTAGAATTAGTTTATCTCAATGTCTCATGTTTAATTCTATTTGATGACGATTTTAAAAGACTTGTTTGACTTCTTCAAACACTTTTTTGAGTCTTGCTAATCAGTGCCCCAAGACCACCGGTTAATTATACCCAAAAAAGGAAGTTATAAATTGAAAATGATACTTTTTTATTTTTCATAGATTTAATTACATAATTTTCAATGCAATAACTATTATATAATTTCATTTTTTAGTATCTTTAACCTAGCCTCATAGGTACCAGTTAACAATTTCTTCCTCGGCGCTGAGGGCATCCCCAAAGAGCGGGAGATTTTGTTACATTTTGGATTGGTTGTCTTGTGTATTTTTTTAATCGATTTTATATTAAATATTGAGTGTGTTGAGCCGTTGAGGAGTCTTTTGATAAGGTTTCTAGAAGATTGATAGACTATGTTGAACCCTGCATTTTTGGTAAAGTAGGTTTACAGAAAATCGATAGACTATGTTCAACTCTGAATTTTTTGTAAAGTATGATAGACTATTTTGTTGGGTACATATCATAGACTATTTTCTTCATTTTTTTTGTTGAGTTTTTTTCTCTTCTTCGAGTAAACCATTTTATTCAAAGATTGTCACAATAAATATGAACGCTTTTACCTGCGTTTAGTTTGCAAAACAGTAAGTACTGGAATAACAGTACAAGACAGAACAACACAACACAAGGCAGAACAGTACATGACAAATTTGTATATCATTGAATAATTTTTTGTTTTATACGATTTTTAGAGAACGAAATGCTATTTTGGTATTTTAGACAACTTATACGTGAGACAAAAAGTTGTGCTGTGGTTTGGTGAGGGACAAAAATATCAGTTTTTGTCTTGTCCCTTGCCTCCAATTTATCATGTTCTTAAAACAATTTTACAAATCAAACACTAGACAACTAAAATTGTTTTATCCTATTCTTCATTTCTTTGTAAATCAAACGCATTAGGAATCAAAAATCATAGTCAAATTACTGTGATTAACCCCTTGTGCGAGACCAGCAACCAATGGTCATGGATTCACACTGCTTTCCTCATATAATTTCATTGACTTTTTGACTTGTTATGTTAAATAGTGAACACTAGTACATATTTAAATATTTCTTGTACTTTTTATTTTATTTTATATATTTTTCTGCAATCTCTTATCGACAGATATATCCAGGCCTACCACAACTTTCTAATTCTAATAACTTTTTAAAATTCAACATTAACATCTTACCTCATCATTACAAAAAAACAAAATGCTCCTTCAACGCTTGTACAATTTTCCAATATCTTTCTCTATATTAAAATACAAATAATCATGTAGGAGCACAAAAAAAGCACATTAAAACATTCACTATAATTTATGAATGTGTCAAAACTACAAATACATCATGAGCGTTTATTATCTTAGTAATTTTATGTACCAGATTGGTCAATGGAATACACATTTAAAATTTAATTATCTAACAAAAATACATCTGGTGATCTGAAATGAATTACTAACTAAGACACATTTAGTCCTTTAAAAAAAAAATAAAGACACATTTAGTTGTATTATGTAAATTCACATGTTAAATGAATAATTCTTGTGATGTGTGGATATGCTTTTGGACACAACATTTAGACACCTAAAAAAAGTAGATAAAATAATAATTAAGTAATATGTATTTTTTAAAAGGGTTAAATATGTTTTTGGTCCTTGTAAAATTGGGAACTTATAAGTTTAGTCCTTACTTAATTTTAATAGCATTTTTAGTCCTACAAAAAGAAAATTACATGTAATTTTAGTTTTTGTAAAAACTAAATTTGTTTAATTATCCTTGAATTCTTAAATTTTTGAACGATTTTTTGGAGACATGTTTAAAACATTATAAAACGTTCATTTACTAAAATATAGAATTTTTTAACATGAGAAGAATTAAATATGAATTTTTTTAAACAACAAACGTTCAAGGGAAGATTAACAAAAATCTGGACGTAGAAATCAAATTTTGAGTTAATATTTTACAGAGGGACTTTTAGTAATGTTCTTAACAGGTCTACAAAAAATTGTTTAAAAATTCAAAAATTTAAGCATAATTAAACAAATTTGGATTAAGAATGGACTAAAACTAAATGCAGAATGTTTTTATAGGGACTAAAAAACCTATTAAAATTAAGTAAAGCCTAAATTTAAAAGGTCCCAATTTTATAGGGATCAAAAACATATTTAACCCTTTTTAAAATAGAGTGAAGATTCTTCTAAAAAAGAAGAAGAGAAATTTTTTAAAATAGAGTGAAGATTCTTCTAAAAAAGAAGAAGAGAAATTTTTTAAAATAGAGTGAAGATTTTGATTTCTCACAATCTTTCGTAAAATCTAATTTAGTCTTTGACAAAAAATAACCAATCAATCCCTCAAATTTTTATACTCAAGACAAATCATTTCTAGACTCGTTATAACATAGAGACAAATTTAACTCAAATATAAAAATGTTTGAGTCGAGTTTATGTATTATTCTTTCTTGATGACAAAATTGATTTATAAAAAAATTGTGAAAGATTAAAATGAATTTTCACTTTTTAAAATAACTTTGTGTGTGTCCACACAAAAATTAATGTTTGAGTTTTGTTAATAAATTTTAGGGAAATGCTAATAAGTGTCTTTAGGGCATTAGATAAGAAGTTTAAAATAAAAATTTTATCTTAAGGTTTGTGTATTTAACACATTAAAACATCAAAAAGTAACTATTTCTACATAAAATTAGTTATCAATAATTTTTATTTTTTAAATAAAAATAAATTTACACAATTTCTAAAACAGAATTTTAACGTAAATTTCTTAACATAAATTTCTTAACATGCGTAGAGACAGCATTTTCCTCTATGTTTACCCCTTAAAATATCCCGAACAACCTCATAATCATACCATAATTAACATTAAATATACAACACCAACCAGGACCACACCATAACAAAAAAAACCACCCCCTCACTTTCTCTTTCTCACACATACAAAGTAAACTCACCTCAAACAAAATCCAAACCTTCACAAACCATGACCATGGACCGATCATCCTCACAAAGCAGTTCCTCAGACTCACCCTCTCGTGACTTCAAAGTCCTATCCATCGAATGCTACAAAGGCAGCTCAAAATCCGACGAATGGACCGGAGACATGCTTCAAACTGGTGACATAGTTGAAGAGCTTAGAGTTGGTGGTTCAGCTAACTCATTGATAAGGTTCAAAGCACCTTTCAAGAATGGTAAAAGTGGTGTAAATAAGATTCTTCAAGAAGCATATAAGAAGAAAGATACTTCTATACTTGTTAGAGTACGTAGAGGAGTTGATGAGTTTGCTGAGTTACAAGGTTGTATTGTTCCTAATGAGAATAAGAAGAGTTATGTTCTTAGGGATATTGTTGATCCTAATTATCTTGTTGGATTTTTGGATCGAACTGAAGCTGAGTGCTTTCAACTTCAAGGTACTGTTCTTAATTTTGCTTTTCTAAACATGTTTTATTTTTTAATATTTTTTTAAACATGGTTAAATTTGATTAAACATGGTTAAATTTGAATAGTCGAGTTAGAATTAGTGTATATTTGAATTTACGGTGAATTTAATAAAATTATAGTCACATCGTGATTCGGTTGAAGCTTCAAATGGTAAATTATGTTCAATTTACCGTCAATCTAAACATACTCGTTGAACTTAATTGCTATCTCCAAATGACCAAGTTGATTTATTCTCTCAAATTTAAAGTTTTTTTTTTTAACATATCTTGTTTTTAACTAGATTAAATATTTATTTTTTATGGATATCCATGATGTATTCGTGCAAATATGTTTTTAATTCAGTGTAGATAGTTAATTTAAATCACATAGAAAATGATGATTAATATATTCATGTAGTTAAATTAACCACAATTTTAATCGAAATTGAATTAATGATCTACTCAAAATTAATATATTAATGTATCATTAGTGTAGATTAAATAATCTTATCCTACATGAATTTTTTATTTGATGGGTCGATTTCCAGGTTAAATTAAACAAATGAATGTATTGGTAAATTACTTAGAAACCATAATATGACTTTGTTGCTATTGGTTGGTTGATTAGTCGGCAGATGGTAGTTACGTCCTAGTTACACGGTTGGTCTTTTCTGGTACAAAGTTTTTCGTGTAGTTGAAGATTAGTTATTTTCATATGTAAAAAGCAAATTTTAATTTAATTTTTGTTGGTGAGTGATACCTTACAACTACCAACAAGTACGGCTATAGCGACATGTAATAAACGTAGTTACTGCTTTCTTATCTTGTTCTGATTAGTCTAGCATAGATTCCTAGACCCTCCTCTCTCATTTGCCAAAACAACACTATTACGTTAATTTTTGGTAGGTAGCTTGTTTGGCCACATAGTATGAGAGTAGTACTACTTGTCTTAATCTCATACAAATGTGGGGGACACATCTTCCTAATTTTACTATATTAAAGAGTCTCACCTTAGATAAGTGATAAATTGATAATGTATTTAGGGCAATTCTTGCGTCACAAGCTGGTTTTGTAGGGTTCTGTTAGACCCAACCATAATTTCTAAGATATTATTAGGGTATGTTTGATATCACAATCAATTGAGATTACAGGAACTACTTTGATTTTGCAAAAGCTACATCATGCGTATGTCCGTTATCATGGTGGGCGCCACTATGATTTTGCAAAATCACGATGGTTCATTGTGATTCTATCAGATTCAATGTGATAACCGTGATTCTAACAAGTTCATGTGAAACTAAACATGAATATATGTAGCTTTTGCAAATTCAGCTCACCGTAATTTCAGCAAATCCACCGCGATGCCAAACAAACATTAAACCTTTTGGACAATTTAACACCAACACTTCATATTAAAGTGTTTGAACATGTCAATGCGAACATGACGCCAACACATGAATCATACGATTATATTCAATTATTTTTATTTTTTTAAATTATTATTGGAATATGTGTCTGGCAACGTGTTGGTGCTCTATAGCTGTTGAGTTACCTGATTTATGGCATTGTTTGATTCTGATGGTACCTAACCCAAGTCTCAATAATAAATATACATTAAACCATATTTAATCGTGACATTAACTTAAGCTGCAAACTTTGGCTAGATTAAGCCATCAAGTTGCGTGTTACTCATTGTGTCTGATATAGGCATATAGAAACCAGCATTTTTCACATCTTAAATATGAGTAATTAAAGAGAAGGCAAGTAAAGAAGTTGTACACTTGTGATTCTTAATACTTTGTGGCTGTTTCATTGAATAGTAGCTATTGATCTATACACGGATACGACACGAACACGTTGAAACTGATAATAATTTGAAAAAATGACATAATTCAATGTAATTATATGTGTCGGTGTCAGATATGATATACGTATCCGACACCGGAAGATGCCTAATCCGAGGAGTATCTGTACTTCATAGCCCTTGATTGAATACGGTCTAGTACTTATACACTGGTATAATGTATTAGAAGGACTTTAGTTAATCAACCTTCAATACACACAATTGATTACTTTATTTGTTGATCAATGCAGTTACAGATTATGACTTTTAGTTTATTATATCTTCATCTAATGGTAAATGATATAAAACTGTATTTTTCAGCTTCAAGGAGCAGTAGGATGGTAAATGAGTTAACAAAAACCCGAATACAGGATGGATTTGTGTCGTATCCATGGGAGAGGAGGATGCAGGAGTTGCTATCAGTTCCAAATTCTAGCAACTTTCTTTCCATATTACTTCTTCCCAAAGCTTCAGATAGAGTCGCTTCTCGCTACAATGATGTGGAAGACACACTAGCCCGAGCAAACGCATGGCTTAATGCAGCACAAGCTTCAGGGGTCCCTATTGTCTTCATGAACATTCAAACTGAGTCCTTACTTACAAAGGTAAACCATCAACTCCCAGACCATTTTACAATTGTATCCGAGGGGATTTGAACTCCGTCCCTTAAGATTTAAAGGTCAAACTTTTGCTGTTGAGCGAACGCCTCATAAAATTTGTTGTTTGTCTTTTATCTGTGACAGATATCTGGAGAGACAGCTTCTTCGACGGTAAATGCAGGATCATTATCCGACTTATGCAACATTGCTAATGCAAGTCTTTATGGTTTCGAAGATTATCACGGAGTAGACATTGGTGTTGTTAGAGCAATTCGACTATGGTATGCTCCAATGGGAGGAGAGTTCTCAATAGAGATAAAACTTAGAGAGGAAGATACAAAGCTCGGCTTTGCCATTAGTCGTACAGAAGAGGTTTCTCTCTCTCTCTCTCTGAATTTTCCATACATGCTATGAAACATTGATATAGTTAGACACCTAACACAACACTGACACTGATAATTTAAGAAAATAGAATCAATCGAGTTTGAAGTGTCGAATACTAATATGTCGTCAATATGAAGTGAGACATGTGCTTAAGTTACACAAACTCATTTATTGTTGAATGTTTCATCTAATAATTTTGTGATCAACAGGGTTTTATATTCATCTCATCATCAGTAATTGACGAAGGTAAAGAAAGTTTACCAGCCACACGTTCAGGACTAAGCAATCTATACAAACTAGCAACAGAAACTTCAAGGCTGTTGGTAGTTTCAAGGCTTTCAAATCAAAGAGTCCTTCCATGGATGGTTTCATCAACCGGAGCAATTCGTTGTTACGACACTGTTTCATTGAGCCAGAAACTCTCCTTACATCGACACACTAAAGTTCCTATTCTCCTACATGTCTTCCTTTGGGACCGAACAATGGCTACTTCAAGTGCAGAAAGTACAAAATCAAAACCCTTGTCTCCCTCTGTGTTGCCATTACCACCTCAAGTTCAATTAGCGCACCGTCCTAATGAGAATCAAATACAGCCATTATCATGTGAAGGATCAGATCCAAGTGATATCAATATCAGTGATAGTTCTCAGCCGACGCATCTCGAGAGAGGCGCCGTTGGGGATGTCTCATTCAGATTTCAGGACTTCTCCTTGTCCTCCACCAACTGGGTATGAATAAGTATGGTTTTAAGCAGCAGTCCTGGATACGCTGCGAACCTTTATATTGTGGTAAAACGGAAAAATGCGGTCCAAATAAAATATGATTAATAGTATATACCTCAATTAACAGGCCACTTCGCACAAGTGAGACCAGTATTGCATCGTGCATAAGCTATAGTTTTCACCTTAGATCAATAAACTCCATCGTTAAATTAAATGAAATATGATATAACTTATTGATCCAATGGTGAAAAAGACAGTTGTGCATGATGCAAGACCATTTTGCTTATACATATTAGAGAAAGCCCATTTAACATGTAACATACCAATATCATGCATGTGCTTTTTGTTCACCTTGTTTGTACATACATGATAAAATGTATTGCTTTGGTCTTGAGGCTTTGAATTTGTGAGGGTTAGAGTTTGTTTTGTTACATAATTAATTAGCTTGTTCAGACATAGAAAAGGCAGAACAAAACTTCTAGAATTGCTTTGTGCTTAGTAGGTAGTGGTTTGAAAGAAACAATAAGTTATTCAACTTTTGAAAATGGTTGGTAGGACAATATATACACATAATGGGTTTCTGCCTGATGACTAGAAAGGCATGTTGATTTTGAACGCCAAGAATATTCAACAGCTAGAGTCAATGACAATACTTGGGCCTACCAGTTGCTTCTTTGTCAATTGTTTTGACCTTAGTTTAAAATATATGTTGGATGAACATGTGAATTAACAGTTAACTAAACTCCTTGAACTATTTTTTATTTTTTTTCCGAGTATTTTAGTGGCTAGAGTTCGCACATTTTAAATGTGGAGAAGTGAGGTGTCAGGGGTTCGAACCCCTACTCCTACATAAATTATGCAATATCCCTACCAACAGAGCTAAGCTTACAGAGACACTCATTGAACTACTTTATTACATCAACATCTGAAATTGTGAAAGGACAAAATGGTCTTGGATCCATTCTTACAATAAACCAATCACCCCTTGTTCTAACTTCTCAAACATATATTCTAATTCATATGATTCTGACTTCTCAAACAATATTTAACTGATAAATATAAGATTGCGAATTTAATGTTATTTCTCGTGTCAAACATATCTTCACCACATGACTTCAATTGTCCTTTTGTGATTTACAATATGCATGGTCCTTACAGAAACACGTTGTTCTTTTGAACAAGGCAAAACAAGCTGTTCATAATAACCCTAGTAATTAGTAAACAATTAAATCAATTTCAAAATTAATATATTTTGCAAATAATATTTATGTTTTGCTAGTATTATTTAAAAAAAGTTAAATAAAAAGGTTTGTACAAAAAAAGAGAGTTGTCTTCATGCCATAGAGTTAAACAATATAACTTTAAAATGAAATATATTAATAGGGTGATTGGGTTGGTTCATTATGTAAAGAAAAAGCTAAAGAGGTGTTAAATGCCTTCATATTTTTCACTTGATGCCTAAACTACGCTGAATTTATATGGACCATTGTTTTAATAACTACATTTGGCAGCTTAAATTTGGTTTGGATCCCCTCTCTACATTAATTTTACATATAGAGTAAAAAAAAAAAGTTGATTCAAAAAAAAGTTTGGATGGCAAGAAGTAAAAAAAAAAGTTTTTGAATATAAGGATATACCTGTCCAAATATTGATTCAAAATTCTTTAAGCAACAACACAGATTTCATGAAAACTCAAGAGGATAAGATGGAAGACAGTCCTAAAAGGTGTCTTCTAGCAAATAAATATATATATATATATATATATATATATATATATATATATATATATATATATATGTGTGTGTGTTT
>Ga0209282_1002445_pt1 | contig 10749 bp, 5 predicted proteins | sample Mtrugardesep15_FD_187529 | JGI IMG/M metagenome (GOLD analysis project Ga0209282, IMG submission 187529) | Root nodule microbial communities of legume samples collected from California, USA - M. trunc garden sep15 (SPAdes) (version 2) | ecosystem: Host-associated > Plants > Roots > Nodule...
GTGTTTGTTATATTTGTTATAATATTTAAATTTATTCTTATCTATTTGTTACACGTGTTACTTGTATTTAAAATTAAGGGTATTTTTGGAAAGAAAAGTCCAACCCAAAAGTATGCTGAAATGGGTAGTTTCCTATATATATATATATATATATCAAAAAACAAAAGAAATATATTTTTTTAGTCTAATTCTATACGTAAGTACTTCTTAAAATTCACTACGAGTTGTTTTATGCATGGTGCAGATTCAGATATCTTGCTATTCGACTCAGACATAGATAAGACAAAGAGAGTTGTGCTGAAATCTATCTGGGGAAGAAAGAGAATCAGCAACGATCGTAATGATTTCTCATCCGCCGACAAAATGGGAGACATTAAACGCTTAAAATCAAGATATTACGAAAGTTGCACAAAGTTTCAACCGACAAACCGAGTCTTCTTTGACAGCAAGAACTCAATCTCGCTCTTGTCCATATTATTTTCTTCATTAAGCATGCACTCTACACCATTTTGGATTTTGGAGATCTCTCCATCTACCTTACTAAACCTTCAAACTGTGTCGGTCACATAGGCACCCACCGTACAATACTTCACCTTTGACAATGTGAATCTGAAGTTACCATCTATTTCACTTTGTTCCAGGGCTTAGGCTTAAGAAGTTGTGCAATATCTATCCCTTAATCGTTGAGGTGAAAATCCCAGCTACATTAACATAGGCAATTATTTATTATTATTTTTACGGATAAATATCTACCTTATTTCAATTATTGGATAATGCAAATTTCAATCAAACTTTACTTAATTTTTGATCAAAAATGATACATATACATTAGTAGGATGTTGACACGAGAAAAGAAAAAGTTAAATGATTTTAATTTTGACTCATGATCCTCGATGATGTATTTAGGTTTTATATTCATACTAAAATACCCTTATTAAATTTTTGTATATGATTTAACTTACAAAATTGGTTTTAAGGTGACATGTATAAATTTTTTATAATTAAATTATAACATTTTTTTTTGTATGAGGACATACAAGCAAGCTTTTAGGCAATTTAAATTATGAACAAGAGAATACACATGAGATTGCACTGAGATTGCATTTGGGTTTCTATTCCATTCATGATTTCATTGTATCTTTATTTAAATTTTTGTAAACATGATTGAAATTTCTAAACTCGTTGCAATCTTGTTTTCGTTGTGTTTAACCTATTTTAGGGTTGTTGAAATGCAAGAAATCCTAGATCAACAGGCTGCGTATCAAGTTTCTTATACGTTAAATACACAAAAACAAAAATAAAAAACAAACCAATCATTTTTTTTAGGGAAAAACAAAACAATCATAAAAGTGTTGACTTACCTATGCAATGAAATATTATACAAATCTTTTACTTCAAATTTTAACCTTTCATTATGATTGTCTCTTTCTAGTGGTCATATATTATATATTGTTCCTACCAACTGCGTTAAGCTTATGAGAATTGTTCGATGAATGTTTGAAAGAAAGATGTAGAGTTAAAGTTAAAAAAAGATTTTTGAAAATTTTATGCCACCAAAATCATTTTTGTATTAGACTTAATTGCAATTTTAACCTCCAAATTTATCAATTATGCAGTTTTAACCCCTCGAGTTTAAAATGAACGAATTTAACCCCTAAATTTACCATTTTGTTGATTTTGTAGCTCCCACTCCAATTTTATGCTTAGCTGGCAATTTTGGTGACGTGACATCCTTGTCATTTGACCACATTGGATATTAAAAATTAGACTAAATAGAAAGAAAAAAAAAAACTAAGCAACAAGGAAGACTCATCATGTTCTTGCACGCACACAAACACAACACAATTACTCCAAATTCATTCTTCAATCATTACCCTCTACTACTTTCCAATTTATCTGTTACTTTTTAATCAAGGTTATCTTAAATTTTAGAGATTCGTAATGCAAAGCCTCAACTTTTATTTTTTTAAGGGTTATTTTAAAGTTTAGTGGATTTGGTCCGAATATTTAAACCAGTGTGCAAAATTGATAGAAGCAAAGCAACAAAGAATAGACATTTTGAGGGGAAATGAAAGGTATGTATGCTTGATCTGGTGCAAAAATTAGAAGCACTAAACCAAAGTTTCATCAACAACCACATCGAGAGTTTAAACTCGTTCGAGGCTTTCCATTATATGTAACAACAACAAAAGAAGAGTTTAAACAACCCATTTGAGAGATAGAGATTTCGCTAATTATTTTAGAACATACAAAGTCTCCTATGCATGATCAATTAATTCAGTCTGGATCCTTAACATCGTGATAGAGAAGAATTCAGATGAGCCTTGAAGCCATACAAGGATATTTTAATTATTAATATCCAATGTGGTCAAAAGATAAGGACGCCACATCATTAAATTTTGGCTAAATTATTTTTTTATCCCTTAACTATTTAATTAATATCGGTTTGGTCTTCTAACTAAAATTTAATTTATTTTGGACCTTTAACTTCTCTCGATTATATATTTTGGTCCTTTCCGTTAGTTTTAATTCAAAAACGTTAGATTTTCTTCATTTTCTTCTGGAATTTTTCTGGGATTCTTGTTGTTGAATGTTGATGGAGATGATATGAAGATGAAAAAGAGGAGAAGAAGATGAAGAAAACCTAATGTTTTTGAATTAAAACTAACGGAAAAGACCAAAATGTGTAACGGAGAGAAGTTAAGGGACCAAAATAAATCAAATTTTAGTTAGGGGACCAAACCGATACTATCTAAATAGTTAAAGGACCAAAAATGCAATTTAGCCTTACATTTTTCAACTAAACACAAAATTAGACCATATGCAATGGCTTATTGAAAGCCATTTTAAATAAGTTGAAACCATTGGAGTGGGTTGTTGAAAATGAGAGAAGAGGAGAGAGGTGATGAAAAGTTTAAACAAGTTGAAAGTCTTACCGGAGGGGACACGTGGCGCGTTGTCGTTTGCCAAGCCAGGCGCGTGCATCACACGCGCAGACAAGGCGCGTCTGTAGCAGGCTTATGCGGAGAGAAGAGCTTTTGGAAAAAGGTGGGACATGTGGCGCTTCGTGATTGGCTGGTTGGATTTTTATCTTCTTAATAATTTGGACTCAATTATTTCATTGCAAATAATTTTATTTTTTTTTACCAAAATTCATGATTTTTTTTTCTCTACAAATAGAGACTTGGATCATTTGATTTTGACACAGAAAAAAAATCAAGTTTTTCACTCTCTTAATCTTATTATTAGCATTTCTTTTGAAGTTTTAGTCTTTGATTAGTGAAATGGATCCCAATAGCAATCAATCCCAATAAGAAAATAAAAATAAATTATTTAAATAAATTTTGTTTTTACAAAAAAAAAATTGTTAAGTGTTTCTTTATTTTAATTTAATTATAATCGATAATTGTAATTTTATGTAATTATAAAACAAAAATATAAAATTAAATAAGAATAATAAATAAAAAATGGTGGGGTAGACTGTTGAATGAAAAAATCATTGGAGAGGTAACAATTGAATGAATGTTGAATTAAGAGAGATAAAATGTGGAGTGTTGGAAATTGAAAAAGCGGGTGTTGAAGGGTATTGAAAGAAAAAAAAAACCATTGCATATGGTCTTAGAGTGGAGGACTACAAAATTAGAAAGGGGTAAACCTATGGAGTCAAAATCCCACATTTTAAATTTGAGAGGACAAAAATTGTACAATTGATAAATTTAGGTAACAAAAAATGCATTTAAACCTTTGTATTATGATTAAATTTCAACTTTTTTTTTTGTGTAGTGGATTTATTTGGGGTGCAACTCTTTGCATTAGTAAGGTTTTTTTTGTGTTTTTAATTAATTCAAACGGGGAAATAATGTTTTTTTAGAGTTGTAACCGTGCGACAACATCCTTAGATTCCTCACTCTGTTTGTTTACTAAAATAACCATATGACTTTTTACGTACACACCGAAAATGGTAATGTTTGAAATTCCTTACGTGTCCCAGAAACGACATCGAAAACATATCGTTTTTTAGTTGTGTGAAACGCGTATCGGATAAGGGTATTTATGTCATTTAGTCGTTCCAATCCAGACACACATTCCTTTCCAGGTAGTCATCATCGTTTCTTTTTCCTGTTCGGTTTTCTTTTCACTCATCATCCCAAAAATTTCAACTTCGCAATTCAACAATCGTAGAAATCATCCATTCTAACTTGTAAGTAATTCCACCTTCTATGATTCATACCTATTCTTCACATTTTCAATTTTCTTCCTTCTTTGCTCAAAATCTTGCCCGTTTTACTTTTCCCATTTAATCATTTTTTTTTCGGTTTGATGATTTCTCAATGATTTTTTTGAGCTAGATTTTGCAGAAAATTGTGGTCAATTTCATTAAAAATAACACGATCAATTATATAAATTTGGGGGTTTTCTGAATATTCATAAAAATTAATGCCTTAAATCACCCACCTATTTTTTCGTAAGATTTTTCTACTGGGTTTCTTAATTTGATGAAATTAAGGTTAGGATTGACATGGGCCAATTGTCTTATAGAATCCACAATGTTTAAATTCATGTGTATATCAAAAGATCATGCTGTTAATGTTTTGGTGCCTTTCATTTCATGTTATAGTTGATGATTTATGGAAAGGTCTGAGAAACAATATTGTGCATTGGAAACTGTTTAGATTTTGATTGAAGGATTCAAGAGTAGAGGAGGATGGCTTGTAGGGGTTGCTGGGAATGTCTATTGAAGCTTTTGAACTTCATACTGACCATTACGGGTCTGGTAATGGTGGGATATGGTATTTATCTGCTGGTTGAATTCAGTAAAGCTTCGAATAATTCTATGACGCTTTCTGCTGCCAGTGATGATCAAACTCTAGTTCAACTTGGCCGACCTTTGCTTATGGCTTTGCCTCTTTCTGATAACATTTTTGATAATTTGCCCAAGGCTTGGTATGAATGCTGCTCCTTTTTTGCCTGTTTTTGGAGTGTATTGATTGAGAAATATGTGTTGAGTTGATTGCTCGTAGAGTTTACAGGAAACAATTATACCTTTTGTTTTCATTAGAGTTTGTTGCTGCATTGGTTTGCTTTGCTTTATTTAATTAAGTAATTTGTGCCTGTGCTAATGGGGTAGGGGGTTGTTTCAAAATTATTCAGAATTGCATCTCCATGATTAAAGTTCATTCAATTATCCGCAAAAACTACTCCAACTTTCTTTGGAAAAATAATGGGTAAAATGCATTTGGGCTTTCCTGCAAGATTCACTTAGGTCATAGGAATGAGGCATCTACAATTAGCGTTAGTGATATGACCTGTATTTTAATATTTCTATTGTAAACAAATATGTGGTGATCTTCCAATGCCAATTGAATGTAGTTGTGCTATAGTCGGAAGCATGCTTCACTATTTGGTGTAATTGATGAAGTACTTATTGTTGCTAGTGTTGAAATAACAAACTTCAAATGAAGTTACTTTATTTACGGTCCATATATTGGTATACACTACAGACTGGATGTGGGTTGGAAAAAACATATATTTCTTCGATGTGTAGTTATTATTAGACCTACTAGTGACACCTTTGTATTCGTTTTACAAGAGACAGTCATGGGCAAAACGTCACATGTATTTTTTGTTTTGTTTTTGTCTTGATACTTTCTGTCTGAGTTTGCCCTAATGGATTATATTCACCACAATTGTTACTTTAATATACATCGCGTACTATTTTATCTTCTCACTTGCTTAAGCTGATTGTGTATTTCATGTTTGGCAGGTTTATTTACCTTTTCATTGGAGTTGGGGCAGTTCTCTTTGTCATTTCTTGTTTTGGTTGTATTGCATCTATGACACGGAATGGTTGCTGCCTGAGCTGTGTATCCTTCTAGAATGTCTTATGCTATGACCTAACATATTTATTGTGTTTCGTAAAAGTTCTGCTAATATACAAAAGCACGAGTTTAAGCATATCTTCCACTTGTATGCATGCATTAATCTTATAAGAATTGTTATTTTAGTTATCCTTAATCCAACAAAGTATTCATTTTTGGTGGTCTTGTTGATCTTATTAGAGCTTGGATGTGCAGCCTTTATATTTTTTGACAAAAACTGGAAAGAGGTAAGTTGTGACTGGTATTTTATGATAGGAAATACTAGAAGTTATATTTTCCATCTTATAATTATCTTCTTTTCAGGAAATTCCAAGGGACAAAACTGGAGATTTTGATATGCTATATAACTTTCTGAGAGAGAACTGGACTATTGTGAAATGGGTTGCTCTTGGGATTGTTATCTTTGAGGTAAGCAAGAACCGTTATGATTGAAAATACGCTAAGAACTAATAACTTATTCTGAATATGTTTGAATTCATGATCAAAGAAATAGACTATTTTTTTAATTGATAGAAACACCTACCATACAGCCAAGTTGATTGTAACCAACATCATGGTAGTTGTTACACCAGAGTCAACTTTTAATATATGAATTTTTTGGCCATGCTTTTAAAAGTAGGTTCTATCGATTACAAGTGAAATCATAAGGATATAGTTTCACAGGGAAGTGTTGAAGAAAAAACATTTATCAATCAGTTCTGAAAAAGCAAAAAGAAGAAGACAAAATGGTTAAGGGAGTAAATATAAAGTTAAATAGGCATATTTGAGTAATTCAGTTGTCTTCAACTTTGAAATTCAAATGTCTTGGAAACAAAGTGCCTTACCATTGACATATCTTTCGTTTGATTTAGTATTATATTTTACTGTATTGAAAAAGTCTCCTCTCACCGTACCCTACTTACATACCACCAGGATTTTGGAGAGATACATAGTAAGATAAAAAGTTTTATACACGTATTATGTGAATGTGATGTGCCAATTGTTATGCTTGTGGAATTGTAGGCACTTCTTTTCATCTTAGCCCTTATTGTTCGGGCAGCAAATAGGCCAGTAGATTACGATAGTGATGAAGAGTTCATTAATCCAAGGCAGCAAGCCCGTCAGCCTTTGCTCAATAGACCAGCAGGACCTGCACCAGGTGTACCGGTTACAGGCACAACTGATCCTCGTTCCAGCAGAAATGATGCATGGAGTACAAGGATGAGGGAAAAGGTGCAATCTTTTGTCTCTGTATTTCACTTTATTTATTAATCTTGTGTTGAGAATTTTTCATTTGCTTGTCGTAAGTTTTACTTTGTGGTGCTATTATAGCAGTGGTGAAGCCCTTTTAGGCCAAAGAGGTTTATGATTCACTTTTCTTTCTCCATAACAAATCTAAATGTGTATTTCTTTCCTTCCCCAAAGGATTCCCCACCGCTGGCTCACCTTCTCGAGAATACTTTTAAAATCTAGTGATAAATTGTTGGCCCTTGGGAACTGGCAATAGTTTGACCTTGTTAGAGTATATGAAAAATATATCATAATATCAATATTTTAGCCTACAATATTTTACATAACATCATATCTTAATCTTAGGATTAGTTTTACAGATTCGGTACATTTCATGATTTATTTCCTTGTTTAGTCAGTATTAAAAGCATAGCACATGTGGAAATAGGTACTAGTGAATGGGGGACTAGTGAATGGGGGATTAGGCTCGTTATTCATCATGTTATGAGAAGAATTGGAATGCGTACTCTATTCATTCTTTGAGGAAATAAAAAAAGAGTGACTTGACTTGGTTGTGGGATGTTAGTGGATATCTACATGATCCATTTGAGGATGGTGGTGATCGAATGTTTGAATTGACAGAATTGTCTTTTCTCTTGGTATATGAAATAAGCATAAAACACCTGAATAGAGTGCAAGACTTGTTTTAAATAGGACTAGTGATGCTTTTGTGCAACATTTTGACATTGGTTATTGAAAGATACGTTTGTGACATATTTAGAAGTAAACAAATAAATTTCTTATATGGATAAGAGAAGATATGTTTTTATGCTTTTTTGTTATGATCACATGTCTTGTTGTAAGTCCTGATCATCAAATATTACGAAAATATCAACGTTTCTTTACAAATACCATGCATTTGTATTATATGTTTATACTTTCTTTTATAAATTTTGTATAACATATCTGTTGTAATTTCTATTATTCCACTTGCATTTGTCCACACACCAAACATGTTGTAGTTGTAGTCTTGTTTGAGGGAGAGTGTTGAGATCCCACCTCACCTAGAGATTTGACAAAAAATTTCCTTATAAGATTTGGGCAGTCCTCATCCTTACCTTTTGAGCTTGCTTTTTGGGGTTGAATTAGGCCTGTAGTCCAAATTCAAAGATAGTATTCAGATCCTAGCGAAAAAATCTTAATTTATGCTTACTCAGTAGACTTGCTGTCCATCAGCACATTTTTTTTGGGAACCGTTTTCCTTTATGATTTCCTCCATCTTTGGAGTATCCAGAATGATACCACCATTTGCAGTGTCTCCCTCCGATCTACCTTCCGCCTAAGGTTCATCTTGAACGTCTCATGCACACTCCCACATGCACTTTATCCTATGAAGCACGGACACTCCTCGGATTAGGCGTGTCCTGGTGTCGGACACGCGTCGGTGTCCGACACCAACACATATGATTACACTGAATTATGTCATTTTCTCAAATTATTATCCGTGTCGACGTGCCGATCTCCGTGCTTCATAGATTGTATCTCTGGCTGCTATTTTTATATGGACTAATTTATGCTTAATTCAACCCAAAAAGTAGCTCAAGAGGTGAGGATTGGCCAAACCGTATAAGGACAACTTTTTCCATTTGTTGGATCTAAGTAGTTAGTATCTTGGCCATATGGCACCCATGTTGTATTTAAGTATCTGAGCTTCATAGCAAGTCAGTATGAAGTATTTTGATCATTTTGTTGATTTCATGTCTATAATGAATGGCTAAACCTGATTGTACTGTGTTTTTCTTGTCATGTAAAACATGATGTCTTTTTTGCATTGGTATTTTCACAATAAATGTCTATTTGCCATCTGTACACAGTAGCGTATATTTACTATATTTACATAGATCTGTTTAGGACTATCTCTGATTTTTGCAAGAGACTATTGAAAGGGTCAACATTATTATTTTTGTGTTATGTAAAATGATTATTGCATTGTGTATGACTAACTGACACCAATGGTGCTCCTTCTGCAGTATGGGCTGGATACATCGGAATTCACATACAATCCATCCGAGTCACAGAGGTTCCAGCAAGTAAACTCACAACCAGCTGAAGAGAGGAGCCGTTGTACCATAATGTGATCACTCCGTAGCTGGCTGAATTTCAAAGATTGTTGTTGTGGGCAATGAAGTTGAGGCTAGAAGTTTTTCAAAAAAATGTATTTTACTTAACTTGTCTATCATTCACACTACTGTGGATCTCCATCACTTTTTTCCATGACATGAAAACACATCTTCATTTTGTTGTGTGTAACATTCTGTCGAGTTGAGAAAACATCACTGTAGTTTAGGGAGTAAATGAAGATGTTAAACATAGTGTTGTCAGTAATTTGGGGTCAAAATCGGTGCTTTATGTTGCCCTAAATTTGAGTCGAATGTATCTATGTGAAGCTACTCCCTCACAATTTAAAATACATCACCTTCATTCTGGTGTTTATTTTTTTGTGTGCTAAAGTCGCGTGGCAATAATCGGTTCGGTGCGTGAGATGTATCAACGTGTAATATGTGACTAATTACTTTATTCATCGATTCATTGATTGTTTGAGATCAATTATTAGTGTATTCCACACGAGCAATTGATGTCTATGAATCCAATCCAAAAAATTTGTAGATCCTATTAGTATTAGGAAATGATTTGTTTATTTATTTGGCTTGTCCATTAATATTCATGTTTATAGTTAAACAATATCTAACACTAACATGATTGTTGTCGGCATTAGCATTAAGAATTCCAAGTTGCCACTCGAAAAATTCGAGTTTTACCAAAAGTTTTTAACATTATTAATGTGTTTGTTAAGTTAAAATAAGTATTGAAAGTTGAAACACACGATCGAGTTGTTATTATTCCCCACCAACTTGCTTGTCCATTTGATATAAAATAGAATAGATTTTAGATGGATGCATGCTTTCAACACTGTTACCTTCACATATAGTGCGTTTGCCCGACATGGCTTCACTTTGTCAAATCATCATTCAGTTTTGTGGGTCAATTTAATAAAACAAATATGCTGCTGAGGCTGTCAATTCTATACCTGTTTTTACCATAAGAGAATTGAGGGGAAACATAGAAGAGAATACTTGTCTACCGACCTACGCTAATATTAATAATTGAATTGTCCGTAAGACCTAACTCAACTAATAATGTCGATATTGTTAGGTTAAACATCTTTACTTGAAATCTCACGGTTGTACATTTCCTTACCTAAAAAAAACATTTGCTTATACTCCCCAAGTTCTTAATTATATATTAGACACATTTATTCTTTCTTTTTTTCAAATATATATAACTCTGATTAATACTACTAGTTTGTTTTGCAATATGAAAAGTAAATATTGTATATATCTATACACAAAAAGTGATTTAATAATAGTCATACACAACATAAAGATTGACTTAGTTGATAAAAAGTTAATTCACCTAAAAGGTTGTGAGTTTAACTCCCGCTGATCAATGTGTGGACCTCTTTGATGGGTGGAGTGTAAGCACTCTTTAGCCTGCCTTGACCTCGATAAACCTCCAAAGTCTAACTTACATGAAAAAAATTGTATAAAAAAATAATAATCTTTAAGACTTGAAATCTATCCCGACTCTGGAGGTTTATCGA
>Ga0209282_1002446_pt1 | contig 10749 bp, 8 predicted proteins | sample Mtrugardesep15_FD_187529 | JGI IMG/M metagenome (GOLD analysis project Ga0209282, IMG submission 187529) | Root nodule microbial communities of legume samples collected from California, USA - M. trunc garden sep15 (SPAdes) (version 2) | ecosystem: Host-associated > Plants > Roots > Nodule...
ATTATATGTAACTTTTTTAAATTATCCTTTTACAATATTAAAGAAATAGGGTCATGCTGACGTGTGTCGTAACGGCACGTGTTAATCACATATTAAGAAAATTTAAAATAGAACTTTTACATTGAAAAAAGCAATTCTAAAATGTTTAAAAAAATTTAATGCACATTGGGTTCCTTAGCATGTGACATTTGTTAATACAGTATTTCCCTTAACATGCATTGTAAGAGTACTGACAACATATTATTTAACACGTATTTATTTATTTTTGACAAAATTTAACACGTATTTTTATATACACCTTTTTTGATTGATTGAAATTACCATGGGTTTTACCCAATCATGTAGGTCTCATATATTTGATATAAGATATATGTATATAATCAAAAAGAGTATATTGAAAAATGTGTTAAAAATTGTTTTAACCATTTAGATAAATAAAAAATGTTATCAAACGCCGTTAAGATACTTTGTTAAAATGTTTAAAGAATAAATTATAGCTTATTATCAAGCGCCCTTAAAATTTATAAACTTTTTCCTTTTTGAATCATTATCAGTGTCACAAGGGAAATAGCTTATTATTTCAAGACCTAGTTAAATTATAGCTTAATAGTGCAACAAGTTTTTGTTGTTGCACGACATTAGGCAAGAGTAAAAGCATACATCTTGCAGTGTAAACTTCCATTTTATGGTGAATGTTGAGAAGCATTTAATGACATGCTTAGATGAACCCTATACAATATTGGCAAAATGAACAAAAGAATGCGTTGGCCCCTATAAAAGCAGAGGTCATGGTAGTCTAAGAATAGCATGCAAGAGGACATAGTAGAAAAAGACATTGGAGAAAAAGACATAGTAGAATCAGTTATATCTGGTTTATATTACTTTTGAAGTTTTGAGACATTGTTGTGATCATGGTTTTTGATGTCTTTACAACCGTGAAGCAATTATACTTACACGATACCAAGGACTGCAATAGTCGTGATTTAAAACATTGACAAAAGTATATTTACTTTATATATTTTCATTTGCATTATTCTTACATCACATCAATATAATGTGGTCAATAGCCAGAAGATACTGTAATTCCCTGTAAGAATATGAATCAACATTAATGAAAGAGCACTAAAATTCTTGCTCATTAATTATGTTGCAGATGTGCTAATGATTAAGACCACCGGTCTATAATTAATAACTATATGTGCTCTCTGTAGCATATAAACAGTACCCCCTATATATATGTGCTTCTTCCAGTTTTAATTTACTCCTCCTCGTGTATCTATTCTTGATAATATCTTCACCTTTAAATCCTTTTGAAACATGCAAACATTTTTGAGCGAAAACATAGTGTACGTGAGTGGGTGAAGCACTAAGTTTGTCTTTCCATGAAGGAAAAAAAACCAATGCAAATATGTAATAAGAACATTATTTTGAATTTGTTAGAAGCTATGAATCACGGACACAAAACGACACAAACGCGGACATGCTGATACTGTTAATAATTTAAGAAAATTATATAATTCAATGTAATTACATGTGTCAAAGTCGTGTTAAACATGACACTTGTTCAATACGGAGACACACTTAATCTAAAAAGTGTTCATATTTCATAAGTTAGAGGAGATATAACTATGGCTGTGATGCATTTAGGAAAAAAGATATATAGAAGTAAATAAATTTTGTGTAGGTAAAAGGGGACACAATCAAACAATTCAAGCTAAAAAAGAGTATTTGTGTTGACAAGAGATCCCATTAGCTTATTTCATCGTTTTGTGTCTCCAAGACAGCTCGAGTGGGTTTACATATAGTAGTATGAGTAAAATAAACAATTAGCTAATCATAGTATTATAGTAATTGTGTGTTCTCGTGCCAATGTCTTCTAAAGACTTCTATATATATAAATATGCCAATCCCCATAATTTTAATGAAGAATAAAAAGGAAATCCTACTTACAAAAAGCTTAGTCTCCTATTAATTTAATTTCTCCATATGGTCATGAAGAAATTGACTGATATAGGTTAAACTAGAGAAATTAGGTCATAGTATTTTCCAACAATCTATTTTCTTTTTTAATTTTTACTTTGTGTATGAGGATAGGTGTAATGACATTTAGTTATAAAATTTTTTTTTACTTGTGGTAGTGAAAACATGAAAGAAAACTAGAGAGAATGTATTTTCAAAACTTCTATTATATCTCATTAAAAAAACTTCCATAATATTATCTTATCTAACATTTTTTATTTTCCCCATGAGGAGATATCATATAGGAAAAGCCATAAATAAACGGCACTAAATATTCATATTTGCTTTGTGTAAGAAATAAACTTAAATTAAAGAAAATATGTTAAATTTCAAAAATACTCCATAAGATACATTACACAAAGTGTAAAAGATATAAATTGAATGAAAGAATAAAACCAACAGAGTGTAAAAGGTGCAATTTGGTGGGTCTAGTAAATTAAGACAGTTGGTGACACTTAATATAGCTAGGAAGAGAGGTGGCAATTAATTGAAAGTATATTATTATGATTGAGTGTTACTATTGGTACAATATTGTGACATCATTTTTCTCCTCTCTAGGTTTAATTGAATCCACTGTTCATATATATAAAGCGATCGAGGCTTATACCTATCAGGCTTGTGCTAGGAAACAACACGATAAAAAAAAAGTACCTGAATACACAGTGTGGCATAGTTAATTTCTGTTCAAAAACAAAACAGAAAAAAACACAGTGGCCTGGTTAAGATTGAATATCAAGCTTTTGTTACCCACTCTAACATTATTATTATTATTATTACTTTTTGTCCATTCATAAATACATGCATGAATGGAATTTAACACTGAATTGATGTTTAATCTTGTCATGTTCACACTAACATCCAAATTAGTTAGACTTTACATATTATAATGGTTTACATTCCACACGATGACAAAATTACTTGAACTTTATGTTAAATGAATCAAATTAAGGAAAAAAAATTATCAGTTATAATTATTTTTGTTTCAGTAAGTTAAAACACTTTCATCTCTATTCAAGAAACAACTGATCACTTGATCCCATATTTTTTGAGGCTGTATATAGATTTTTTGAAGATACCCTAAATCTAATCCTCATACCCCACAAAAATTAAATAGATCAAAATATCCCTAAAATCGTGGTCCATTTTAATTTTCGTGAGGAGGCATAGATGCAAATTCTCATTTGGCAGTGAAATCACTCTGACATTCTTTTGAGTTTTGTGTTTGGTTCTGTCAGATGTAAATCAATTTTGAAAAAAATGGAATTTGTAAAAGTAAACTAAATTAAATGAAAAGTAAATATATTAATATAAAAGTAAATTGAAAAATAAATTTGAGACCAAAAATTAATGAAAATGAAATTATATTATATATCAAGAGTTAATCACATATGAATAGAAGGCGCGGACAGCATTTTTCTCATGTTTGATCACTTTAATTAACACAACTTATAGTGCTGCCTATCATATGGTAAAAGTCAACACCCCTAATCAAATTTCTACTTCCAATTAATTAGAATTAATATTAATCAATTCAACTTGAGAATTTCAAAATCAAATCAAAATTAGAAAAAGAGAAGAAAAAATATAGCACTCAATATATGGTGCAGAACCAGTCTATACATGTAAGAATTACACACAGGTTACCTAGATCTCGACAGTTCAACTAATGATCCTCAACGCTCCGGCATGACTTACAAGTTGTAAGTCATGCCGGAGCCTTCAATCAAACCAGCAGTTATATCCAGGTCCTGACTATAAAAAATAAACAAAAACTGTGTTCGTAAGACGTTCATGTTGGTGGATGAGTCTACTGCATGAGAGGTTTTTTGTTGTCCCCACCTTCAAACAAAACACTCTGATTGGCTCCTGTGTTTCCATTATGAGGGGCCCTTGAAAAATTATGAGTCATTAAACCTTGTTCCCTCACGTGGGATGTCACCACTAATGCACTTCTCGTTCACATTTTAGGGCAACGTATATAGCTTGTCTTAATCTTCCAGTAACATAAGCTTGTTTTTCATATAACAATTTACTTTTTTATTTTCTTATCTTCAAGGGTAATATCACATGTTACCACAACTAAATTACTTTGGAAATAATAAACCTTACGCTGTTACATGTTACCACATGTTAACAATCTTATGTGTATTTGTGTGTTTAGTTAATAAGAAAAATCAGTGTTACATGTTACCACTTGTTAACAATCTTATGTGTATTTGCCAGGAATGTCAAGAACCACATAAGATTTAGAGCAGTGGAACACGTTTGCTTAATAGCTTCCGCATCAAGGCAGAGCGCCCGGTTTTGATCTTCAAAGTCAGCACTAGACACAAACTCGTCGAATAAATGACAATAGCCACTGGAGTAGATTATAAAGTAAAGACAGTTTGCGAATTCAGGACTGTTGAATAGCAAAATTATCCAAATGAAAAACAAGTGAAGTAGAATATTTCTAGTGAATCCAAGATTATCAATACAAAGTTTTATCCTAATTATGTTGAACACTAAAAATACACAAATACAATACCACGTAAGAATGGAAGACATACCATGGTAGATTTTAAAGGTAAAATAATCAGTGTTACGTGAATGCTGAACGCACATAAATGCCAACTTCAAGTTCACCAAAATCCTATCTATGCATGATTTTGGTTTGAACAAACACATGTGTAATCTACTGTTGTTTGTCATTTATAGCCTTGGGTTGTTCCTCCTTGTTTTTCGGCTTTGCAGGGGCTACCTTGGCCGGGTTTGAACGTTCTGCCTGTGAGAATAAAATCAAGACCTGCATGAGGCCAGTAACAACTGCCAAACCAAATGTTGAAAATGCAACACCCTTCCATGATGATAGCAATGAAGACCATTGTAGGAACTTCACACTACCGGCAACAACCACAAAGCCCCAAGATAAAGCTACCTGCTCCCCACATGAAATTGATGGATCGTTAGTAAAACATCTAAATAAAAAAGGGTTTTAAGACATATCAAGGAAGTATCTAACCGCAAGAGGCTTTATTGGTCGACGAGAGTCTTGCAGCTCTTGATCACTGAAAGTATCCTCAGCAACATGTTTGTCTAACAATGCATCCTGATGCCCCCCAGAGGTGAAAAAAAAAAGGTATATATTATCAAAGTATCAAAGCACGAGAATATATAATTTAGGCTACAGTGCATGCAGATAGGTGAACAATTTTCAAAATCTACTACTGATTAAGTTCACTGAAAAACTCAAGTATACCAGAATTAATTATTGAGAGAAGAAAAGAAAAATATAGAACATTAAAGAACTTCATACAACACTTACCTTGGCCACAAATATATCTCTACACCACTGAGCAACAGCTTCATCTGTTTCTGGCAATTCATTCATCAAATGTCGCTTGATATGAACTTGCACCTGTGGCGGTAAAATTGAGTTAAAGTTTTTCAATTAACAAGAAATTAAACAAATAAAAATATCAAAGTCATTAAAGGAGGAAGATTGGAAATCATATTGATGAAGTCTTCAAATGTAGTGATTTCAAAATGAGGGATGTTATTTGAACATCAAAAAGTTGACAACAATTTGACACTGTATAAAGATACATCACTTATAACTATTGATTTGACTCAGAAAAACTAATAAAAAACAATATCATATACGCATTGTGTGCGTGCATGGTGTTGGACAACAAAATTGTTGTCTAAATAACGTTTCTCTTTCAAAATATGATGTGACTGTACATAATAAAATGCGGGCAGAGAAAGAATTAAAGTATCAAAACTGAATTAATTTCTACAACTTTATTTTGATTGGCTTACCACTGAACGTTTCCCCTGTAATAACCTTAGCATTGTAGGAGCAGGTGAACTCTTGGGGATAGCCACAGTTATGTCGTAAACAGCAGGAACAAATGATCGCATATGACTTACAGCCGAAACAAACCCCTGAAAAAAAGAAAAAATAGTGAATATTTTAGAGCAAGTCACAAGAAAGAACAATCAGACCTGATATAATTGCTAGCAAACAGACTATTATGATCCAATAAAGAAGAAGAGATGTGAAACAATAAGATATCTTTCAATAAAACATGGAGAGACAAAACAATGGAAAGAAGAAAATCTACCTAATTGCTATGCATATTAAAAACGCCAATGACCTTAAACCTTAGGAAAAAAGCTTGAAGACAATAAACACAATAGTCCCACACAAAATTCATGGGAAGAGAGAGACGTCATTAAAGATGAATGCAAGCAAGCTGCTCCAATCAAATATACCCCCAAACTTGTCTGTAACCTATTTCTACCAAGCCCCTTGCAACTACCCATCTGAAACTGCTACAAAGTAGAGCATTGAACCAATTACGATCAATTACATTATTCAGGCTTATTACATAGATCACACGATCTGATTCTCGTTCACTTGGGATAAAAGGGCTGGCTTTTTTAATGAACTTTGGTTGGGCTGGCTAGTTTTCATGCTAATTAGGTTTATTAGAATTTCATACTGTCCAACTATCCCTTATGGATTTTGTTATTTTGGCAGCAAAAATAGAATTGCATTCCTTATTCATGCCCCATAGGTTATAACACTTTCTTTTGAAGTAATCATTTAGGCTTCTAACATTGAATATAACATTGAAATCTAAGATTCACAGCATAATCTTTAATCCATGCCTGACCTACACGGACGCAAAACCTTAACTGTAGTCTTTCCCACAGTTGCGCCGCAATGATAATTCAACCGATCAAAGCCCGTTGTTCCTTTCCAGAACTCTCCAAACCCATAACATATGAGATCACATCCCCACATGTGCATTTCAGAAGTACCCAAACAGCCACTCAACAATTAAACCAGAAACCTTACAATGCCCAGCATCACCAGTAGTCTTCTAATTTAGCTTAGTCAAAATCTAAAAAAAATGTTGTCTGGAAACCAATTACACAAGAGACAAGATATACGAAAAATAGAACATGTACACAATAACTAATCTGAAAAAAATAAAAGGAGCTCATTTACAATCACTAAATCAAATTAATCATGTACCCCCTCCCCGTGGAACTCTGAATTAGCATGGCCCCTTTCCCTTGAAAAATGGGAGGGTTATGACCAAAAAAGTTAAACATGCACCCCAAAAAATCAAATTAAACTTAATTTGAATAACTTGTGTAAGCCTATGTATGTTAGTGTCTTTCATAGTCCTCGAACATTTTTACATTGGAACAATGGTAACATAATTTCATCAAGATCCTGCTAAGTTTTACAAGCAGCAGATGCTAACATTGAATGGTCCATGCAGCATAGCTTCAGATTTATCAATGTTATAGTACCGGAAGAAGTAAGGTAAATAAAGAATATAAAATTATACTTCACCTTAGTTCTAGGAATCAAAACGTTTCTAGGAACAGGCAATCCAGTGGAGGTTGCATATTCTTGAGCAGCTAATAATTTGACATTCGTAAAACGTGTTCCTTCTACAAAGAGAGCCAACCAAAATGGAAGAGGGAAATCATTCAACCGCCGTATACCTGACTGGAAATATAATGATCAAACATTCGAATGAGATTCCCAAATTTAATCAAACAGATTGTGAAGTATGACAAAAAAATATATGCGTAAGTAAGACAACATTATAACAACCACAAGCATGTATGTCTTATGAGCATGACCCAAAAAAATGAAAAATCAGTAACTCATACTTTCAATGTGTTTTCATCCTTGGCCCAACTTCTCTCCAGGAAAAGATACTCAGAAAACCACATTGACCAGCCAATTACCTGCATATGTAGAAGTTAGCAAATATCCAAATATTGATGAAAATAATTGAATATCACATGCACAAAATATTACTTTACAGTTTTATAGTTATACTGGTGATAAGTATGAACCAGAATAATACCTAGTTAATAAGAAAAAACAGTGTTACACGTAACTTCCAAAAGCAGGTAAGTTACAACCAAAATTTCACTAGATACGTTGTTCCAAAATAAAAAATTCACTAGATACAATGCTATTAATTAATTGAAAAGCTAACAATTAGTATTTTAGAACTGAGAGCAATTACAAGGTATGAAAGAGAAATATGTGTCAATGTTTCTAACAACTAAGAACCCCTAAACTGCAGAGTGTACATTCTGTTATTTCATCTGATTGAGTGAATAGAAGAATCAATTTATATTTCCATATCAAAAGTAAAAGTCATAGTGAAGCATATACCGGCAGAAACTTTGACGATTTCTTCATCACTGCTAGAGTACTGCCAAGGCAACCCGAACGCTGTTTGATCATGTTGAATAAAAGCTCAGCAGTTGAAGCACAGATAAATAACATTTGCACAAATAGAAAATAGCAAGTCAATGAATACCGAAACTTATTACACAATAGCCCACACATAAGAGTAAAGAAGTGTCCTTTTGTCCTGTCATGATAATATCAAATTATATGTACTTTTAAATGATATATAAGCTACTGGAGCATACACAGTGAATTTCATAAATTTCTTGCATTGAAGATGTGAAAAAGGTCATACCAAATAAAACAATCACCTGAGCTAAAACCCATCCAACAAGCCAATCAATATCACTTCTGTGATTGCATATGACAAGTGCATGTTCTTTACCTAAAAAATTCAAAATAGAATCTGGCAATCAATATACAAGAAAAGGTGTTCACAACAAGTTCAGTTTTCATACACAAAAGACTAACACACAAGCAAAATAAAAAAATAAAGAGGAGACAAAGCACCCGGTGCCAAATGCATAGGTTAACAAAAGACTTACCCATCAAACGGAAAGTTTCGTGGTCCGTGTATATTTCAACCTGGAGCCAGACAGTTCCAAATGAAAGATATGATTAATCTAAATGAACAAATAATATAATTTCTTGGAGTTCTATGAATCGTGGATACAGCCTACAATCAACAAACCAGCTAAATGCAATGTTTTTGAGACTAGACTAATCAATGAACTGTGAATGCACTATTCTCGAGTCACTAGTTAAGTTGGGTTTGAACCGTAGCTAAATCAATTAAAAAGTCTATTCCAATTACAAACTAATAAAAGGGATTCAAGAGAAATTAGGACTTGTTTAAGCACCTTAACTCCAGCCCACCAATCAATAAGCCAGACAAGTTCCAGCCACAACAGTTCTGCCACCACCCGGTTGATCCTTCTGTACAAATTTTTCGACAGCGGTCTTACTAGCACATAGCATATTGCCTAAGACAAGATAAAAAATGAGCTCAATTTAACTTGTTAAAGCAATTCAAGTACTTAAAACACACAAAAAAGTACCAATTAAGCCATATTTTGATAAACAAATTAATTAAGCATTTATAGCACAAGTACTGATATCATTAGATAAACAGCTTATCACATAAGTACTTATATATTAGCTACAAAAGATAGGATATAATCAAAGCAAACTAAAAGTAAGTTGAAGGTGAAATGATTTATGTTTAGATACAATAATGTAAAAATGAATTTAACAATAAATTTACGTACAAAAAGCAATTCTAGAATCAAAAGCTACAATTTTTAACTTAGAGTTAGCATCAATTCTACTCGAAAACATGTGAAAATGAATTTTAAACCACTAAATGAATATTGGGTGTTCCAAAACTAGAACCAGACATACACTATATCATTAGATAAGCTCTCCCAAACAGTCTAAGAAACATGTATATCATCAGGTAAGTTCAATTCAAACAAGCGCCTGGTAAAGATCTAATTGAGAACCCACTCGGGTGATTTCAGATTTGAATCATTTGGGTAGTGGGTTTTGACATAGTTGGAGAAGAAACAAATTCAAGAGTATAAGTAACAGAAGATAAGATATGCAAAACAAAGTATGTTTGGTTAGTTAAGAAAAACCCATGTCGATGAATCCAAGAAGAAGAGAAACAGACCTGAAAGAGATTGACGATGAGGCCGGAAGCAAGAAGAGCAGGCCTAGTGGAACCACGACAGCAGCAGCTGCAATAGCCATGCCCGCCCTCACTCTGTCTCTGTCTTGCTCCGACGCAAACAACTGAGTATTTCCGAAATGGAAAATGGAAAATGAGAAAGAGAGAGAAAGAGAAAGAGAAAGAGGGAGGGAAATGAATGACTCGATAAGATTAGGATGAATAAATAAACAAATGTGACTGATTAAGATAGTGTTTAATGAAATTTAATTCAGTCTCGTCTTCGTCCTTCAGCTTCTTTAACTTCAGAATCATACGTGGTTTGGGATTTGGTTTTCAATGGCAGTGGAATGGAACCACACGCTTTATGTGTTTTTGGCATCAGTCAAATATCATTAATCATTTTGTCAAAAAAAAAAAAAACAAATATTTCTATTTTTTTTTGTCTTAGTTGAAGTGGTGATCTACTGAAATTAAACTCACACAACTGTGAGGTCCCGAGTTCGAATCTGGATGATATCGTCCAACCTTGCAATTTCTACAATTGACAAAATGTGAATAAGTTAGAGAGTTGGTCAAACATTTACGTAGTTGTACATACTAATCATCCTTTAGCAAACGTTAATTCTCCTTCATATTGAATATGGATAAAATTGTAATACATGATAAAACTATTATTTTTTTTAAAAATAAAAATATCTTCGATCATTTATTATCTCATACAAATGCTCTGGCCGACATGTTCTTCGTATGAAACTTAATTTTCTTCTGTTGCTATCAATTTATTTATTACTCCAACTAAACTTTTTAATTTGCCTTCACTTCTCTACATTTTTTTTATTTCTCG
>Ga0209282_1002447_pt1 | contig 10746 bp, 3 predicted proteins | sample Mtrugardesep15_FD_187529 | JGI IMG/M metagenome (GOLD analysis project Ga0209282, IMG submission 187529) | Root nodule microbial communities of legume samples collected from California, USA - M. trunc garden sep15 (SPAdes) (version 2) | ecosystem: Host-associated > Plants > Roots > Nodule...
ATGCATTCTAGATATGTTAAGCAAAGTCTCATAGTGACTATTTATATCCAAACGTTCCGGTGTTGTAAAATGTGAACATGTTTGGGAATTATGCCAGACTTAGTGGAGGATACCAATGATCACATTAATTGTAGTTTATAGTTCCTATAGCTTTTGTATTTGAAATTCAAAATGCTAAAAATATGTAAAGGCTATAGAATACGGTATACAACACACTTCATCAAATCCATGGCTTTTAGAGGGAAATGTTATTAGGGTTCAGGTCATTAGCAATTAATGATGCGGTTTTAGAGTCAAATTATTAGGGTTAAGGTGTTGCAAACCTAACAACTTTTAAGAATAAGGGATTTCCTTTTGCTAATGCATCTTAATGGGTGGGGTTTATCATGGCAAATGAGAGTTGTTTCCCACCATGAGAAAGTAAATGTTAACCATTAAATGAAATGAAGAACACACTCTTATCATACTCCCATAACACTAGATTATTTTCTACACGATCTTCCATCCTCTCTCTCTATTTCACGTCCCCACTCACCCACCATCACCAAAACACATTGTCTTCTTCAACCTTTCTATCTTCCACCTCACTATCTTCAACCCCGACTACAATTGATCCACCACCGCCAAATCACAGTGCAGATGAAATCATCATCGGCAAAATAGAATAACAAAGAAAACTGGCAGTGTGTAGAAAACATCAAGCCCTGTTGCCCAAACTCTCTATCTCTTCTTTGTTAATTCAAATGGTCTCTACATAAAAATGGCAAGTTAATCCCCGTTATTGGTTTCAAACACAGTTACATGAAATTCACCCATTTTCAATTTTGGCCTTTTTTTGTTGAGATTTTTAGTTCATGACTCGTAGATTTTCAATTTTGGCTTTTTTTGGTTGAGATTTTTAGTCCATGACTTGTAGTGTCGTTGAATTGAAAATTCATTAGATTTAAAGAATAAATAAATTTAATTATTGTTTGTGAGTTAGTCCTCTTTTGTAATTCAAGAAGAATTCAAGAGTGTCGATGAAAGATTGGACATGAACATCAACGTTATGTTGGTGGTGGGTGAGTGACCACGAAGGAGAGAGCGATGGTAAAAGATAGTGTGGAAAAATCTAGTGTTGAGAGAGTAGGATTAAAATGTATTTCTCATTTGATTCAATAGTTAAAACTTACTTTCTCGTGGTAGAAAATAACTCTCCTTTTCCATGCTAAACTCCCACCATCTTAGTGTGTTGTAGCACCATTAGAGGTGGGAATAGGCTAGGCCGAACTAGGCTTTGCAAGACCTAAGTCTAGCCTGCCAATTTTTTTGAAGGCCTAAGCCTGGCCTGCGGCCTATCATAGGCTTACTTTTTAGGCCTAAGCCAGACCTTTTGAATGTCTGATACGACTTACTAGACTGTTTAAAAGCCTATTTCATATGAACATATTTAAATAAACAATGTGATATAAGTTTAAATAGACCAGCAAACTAATATATCAATTAGATTAAACTCTCTTTTGATAATCAACATGAGTTTTTAGGAAATTTTGTTGGTCGATATGGCAAATAAGATAGCGCGCTAGAGGGGTGTGAAAAATGTTTTGAAAAGTTTTCCGGAGTTTTAATAAAAAGTGATTTCAATCAATCTGACTATTGGAAATATACTTGAACAATCACATCAATATGCAAAAAGATAAATTTATGTTAATAAGATTCAATGTAGAATTGAGAGATTCACAATACAAATCTTATTACAATCAAAAGTTAATAGTTTTTGAACAATTTGCAAAACTTTAACTATTTCAAACCAAACCTATATGAAAATATAACAAGCTATCAAACAAATTCACAATGCATATGCCTTTAAAGAGTTGAATAGAATTGAAACCAATTGATCCAAGCTAAGTACTAAAACCTAATTCAAAGAATTAGATTAATTTTAATCAAAAACAACTTAGATCAATACAAGTTTCTACCCAATCAATTAACACATGCAATATTCAAAAATAAAGAGGATAAGGAAGAGAGATATCACCAATATTTTTATAGTAGTTCGGTCTTATTCGTCCTGGCTAGAGATACGTCTGCTCTTCTCGATGAAGTACACCTTCACCAAGGTCATCCACTAATAGTAACAATGTTGAATACAAATGTGATTACAAGAGTTCCTTGAAACTAATCCTAGTTCTTCAACCCATATGTAAACACTCCCCCAAACTTCAAATAACCTTTGAATTTGGTGCTCCTTGAATCTTCAAATTCTTGATTACCCGTGCACCTCTCGAACTCCTCGCTCAAGTCTTCAATGCTACGTCTGGTAAACGAATCCCCTTCGATTACAAGAACAATTAGAAAGAACCCCCAAGCCTTTCGGAGGTGGAATGAGATTATTCACTTCACTTTGAAACCTTGATTAAGACCAACCAATTTCCTTGAAAGAACCAACTTATAATCCCTATAAGCACCCTAGTAAATCAATGTGACTCAATGTACAAAGTGATTCTAAGAAAAAGTGTTTAATCTTGAAGAAATTATGAACAATGAGTTTTTGAGACCTAGAGAGAATAGTTGCAAATGATTCAATGATTTGAGAGTTATAAGAGAGTGAATATATATATATATATATATATATATATATATATATATATATATATATATATTGAAATTCTAGCACACTAGTTTTAAGATGTTCTATGCGATGTTCCAACATCAGGCACACAAGTAATAGATGCTGAGTTTAATGTTTAAACATCATGCTAACAAACAGAAAAACATAAAAGTAAACGACAAGAAAGTAAAAGGCACAAAAAGTTTGCTGACCCAGTTCGATGACAAACACACCTACTCTGGGGGGCTACCAAGCCAATAAGGAAATCCACTAGTGTAGTCCTTATTATAAAGTTCTCAGCAAACCACATTTACAACTTAAGACCTAGAACCTACCCGTCTTGACTTCAACCTAGGAACTCCTAGATCTGGGATCCCATCTCACTTCCACTCAATTAATCACAACCCATGTGATTATCAGATTACAACTCAATAAGATGAAGTTACCTTCAAACATAAACTACCTCCTTGCTTCAAAGCTTTGGAGTAGTAACAACTTACAACTCAATAAACAGTCCTATACTTGCATCAAGGTGATACAAGAAAGGCTCACAAATAACAAAGACACAATCCTAGACTTGCATCAAAGTGATACAAGAAAAGACACACAAAGAACAATGAGTCAAAACCCTAAAAAGCTATTCTCTTGAATGATGACTTGAATGAATAATTAGGTCTTGAAGTCTTGTATATATACTGAAGCAATATGGGCTAAATAATCTCGTTGGGCTTCAGAACAATAGAAGGTCCATAACTTGCTTCACAAGTAACAAATATAGTAATTCCTAAGATGTCGAAACATCTTTAGAAACCGCCACATATATACAAGGATTCCCTTAAAATATTGTTACTCCTTTAGGAAATCAAAACACAGAAAATTCTGGACAAAGCACGTTACTTGGCCAACAAGAAATAAGGCGTGGATTCCTTAATAAGATAAAGTGCGCGTACAGCTGGGCATAAAAACAGGGCACACTTAACCGTGTCAGGATGTTGGAACATCGTATCCAACATCTTACAAAATTGTCAAACCATGTTTGAACATTGTATCCAACATCAAACAAGGATATTTGTTTTAACAATAATTAAGCCAATACAAATACCCAACATATATAGAAAATGGGTGTAAGTATAAATTTTCAGCCAAAATAAACTGTGTGAATCGATTCAGAACATAAAAGACAAAACTGGAAAAGGCAAAAATGTTATGAAGAATGATGTGTATCAATCAAGTTTTGAAACGATTTAAAATGTCCAAGATGAAGATTGATACGATTCAATTTATTCTAAATCGATTCACACTAAGTCAGAAAGTTTGATGATACGATTCAGACATTTATGATACGATTCATATCTGAATCGATTCAAAGAAAATGTGAAACGATTCAGATAAGTAGAGACAAAATATGATACAATTCAAATTAAAGTGAATCGATTCATACAGAGAAAAACACAGTTTTTTTAACAAATGGTGTGCAGTTTTCTTAAGACACACACAAGTAAACCCAATGAAACATTATGTGCAAGGACACTTGACATGCTTAAGTGCTTTAACATATTCTAAGAATAGCTATAAGAAAGAGCAACATGATGAACAAATAGAACACATTTGATTGGAGTAACATCATCAAAAACTAACTTATTTATAGCCAGAGGCTTCAAATTTGACTATATATTGTATCATATTTCAATTCTACTTTATAATAATACATTTTAATATGCAAATAATTAATGTGTACTAATAAGCTTATTAGTGAAAAAGTTAACAAATTGTGATTTTAATTCAAAGTAGAAAATATAATATAATGATAAATAATAATGCTCGTATTTACTTAAATAGGTCGATTTAATAGACCTAAGAGATTTTTTGAATGACATGTGGCCTGACCTTTTAAGCTAAATAGATTTCTAAAAAAGCATAGACCTTCTCAAGAGAAAAATATGACCTGGTCTAATCTATCGTAGGCTAGACTGTAGGCCTCTGTAGGCCGAACTGGTCTATTCCCATCCATACACACCATGCTACACACCTTGGTTAATTTTTATTTTTTTTGTTGTCAAATTAAAAATATATTTTAAAGTAAATAAATTATGTGTTTGGAGAGACAACACGGGACACCATAGCAGCAGAGGATTCGTTTCCAGAAGAATCTGGTCCATGGAGACACAAACTTTAGAGCATCAATATTCCAATCAAAAATCTCAGAACTGTTTCCATCTCTAACCATATAAAACATGCCATTTTCTTCTTCTCTTCCTCTTCGCAACTATAACCAATTCCCATTCTTCCATTTCCTTCCTACAACAACTTTCAACAATAATCACTTTTTTCCTCTAATAACCAAAAAATCACAATCTATGTCCTCTTCTTCTTCTTCTAAATCCAACAACCCAACACAACAACAACAACCTCAAAATCCAAACATTGAACAACAACAAAACAAACTCACACATGTTCTCAAATACCACAACCAAACCAAACACAATTTCAACAACTATGCAAGAGGACCACATGGTCTTGATTGGGCAAACCAACCAAACCCATTTCGTAGGTTTCTCAATTCACCTCTTATTTCTCTTCCCCATTTTACCCCTCAACAAGAACAACAATCACCCTTTTACCCTTCTCTCTTCAATTCTCTTCCATCTCCAAAACCCATTTCCAAATCCACTATTTCTCACTTCCTCTATCATTCTCTTGCAATTTCAGCTTGGAAAAGTACTTCCTTTTCAACTTGGTCTTTAAGGGTTAATCCTAGTAGTGGTAACTTGCATCCCACGGAAGCTTATATCATTGCCCCATCTATTGATTTTCTCTCAGATTCACCTTTTGTTGCTCATTATGCTCCAAGGGAACATTCTTTGGAACTTAGAGCAAAAATCCCATCTGGGTTTTTTGATAAATTTTTTCCACCTAATTCATTTCTTATTGGGTTTTCTTCCATTTTTTGGCGTGAAAGTTGGAAGTACGGTGAACGTGGTTTTCGGTATTGTAATCATGATGTTGGTCATGCTATTGGTGCTGTTTCAATGGCTGCTGCTATTCTTGGTTGGGATGTGAAGCTTTTGGATTCATTAGGGTGTGAAGAGTTGAGGTATCTTATGGGACTTCATGTTTTTCCTGAATTTGAAACACCGACGAGGGCTGTTAAAGGTAAGATTCCTGAGATTGAGTTTGAACATCCTGATTGTGTAATGTTAGTTTTTCCAAGTGGGGTTAGTGAGTTTGATTTGGATTATAATGAGTTGAGTAATGCTATATTAGAGTTTTCGAAGTTGGATTGGATAGGGAATCCTAATTCTCTTAGCAAAGAACATGTTTGTTGGGATATTATATATAAAACTTCTGAGATTGTGAAAAAGCCTTTAACTTTAGGAGATAGGTTAGTGGTTGATCCATTTCAAAGTAGTGGACTTAGTAGTGAAACTGTTTACAAGGGTTTAACTGTGAGCGAAGTTGTTAGGAAGCGTAGAAGTGCGGTTGATATGGACGGAGTTACAACAATGGAGAGGGAAACATTTTATCAGATTTTGTCACATTGTCTTCCTTCTGGTTGTGAAGCTGGAAAGAAGCAAAGGAAACAACTTTCTTTGCCGTTCCGAGCACTTCCTTGGGATGCTGAGGTTCATGCCGCTTTGTTTGTTCATAGAGTGGAAGGGTTACCTCAGGGATTGTATTTCCTTGTGAGGAATGACGATCATTTTGGCGAGTTGAAGACAGCTATGAATCCTGACTTTGTCTGGACCAAACCAGAGGGTTGCCCTGATGATCTTCCTCTGTATGAACTCCTGAGATCTGATTGTCGGCGGCTTGCCAAACAACTTTCGTGCCACCAGGTATGCGACTAGTTGTGATTGTCTTTGTGCTTTTTAGAATATTTGCATTTTTCTATGGAGTTTGTTAAAGTCTGTGGAAGTTATGTTGTCACTATAGCATCAAACTTGTAGTTGAATTGTGACTGAGACTCAATGGTGTTGAGAAGATTGACAGTTTTGCCCTTTGTTTAGGCCCTAAACTTTATTATCACGGTGTTGATGATTTTTGCCAATTTCCTTCAATATAGTTAGATTAGGTGTTCTGAATTTGATTTTTGGTTCTCATTTCTTTGGTTAATTTCATTTTCATCTCTTTGGGTGTTTGGTGTTTGTTGGGTTGGTTTAACTCCGTCCCTGTCGTACTTATTTGCTGCCATAATTTCATTCTCATGAAATTGACAAGTTGCTCATGAGACTGACTTCTTATTGAAGGTTGTGAAACATTGAAGTCCATTTTATAGAGTTTTCTATTGTTTATGTTGATGTACATGCTTGTGGGCAAATTGTAATCTACAGTTTCAGGGAAATTTGATGAGCATATTCCCCCCATTGTCATTACCAATTTCGTACTACTGATTCAGATTTGCTGATTTTTATATTTATGACATATTTGAGTTCATTTCGTACTTTTGTCTCTTGGGTTTAGTTGACAAAAAAGATAGACTGACTGGAAATAAGATGAGGCTGGGTAGTTATAGAGGAAGAGATTATCTTGCGAGTTGTGATGATGACATGGCTGAGTGACATATGAAAAATTGGAAATGGAACTAGACAAGACACAAAGGGACAAGTTTTATTGATGAAGAAATAACAGTGATTTTGGTCAAAAAAAGAAAGAAAAGCAACGACGGATGAGACTGTCAATAGATGGACATCAGATGAAAGGGTCTATAGAGATATTTATTAAATAAATAAGGGAGGTTTGTGCTTTGTTAGAAAAACCTTAAGGGAGGTGAGTGTATTTCCCTAATAATATTTAACCATGTGATAATTCACATATTATAGTCCTTCTATTCCTTACTGTTAACAATTAGTGAATAAGCTACTGTTTGATCTTAATAGCATAAAAGTATGGAACTTGAATGAGGGTATCAAAACATTCTTATTTTCTTGCTTTTGTTATCCTTGATTCCTGAGAGCGATCAGTTTTTACTTTTGAAGGATAGAAATCATTGGGAATTGTGATTTATTACATCTATTAATATCTAGTCAATAGTCAATACCACTGGGGTGTAGCAAAAGTGGTTGGTGCGGAGTTTGAGTGAGTGTTGTAAACCCCAGGACACAGAGTTCGATTCCTACTGATAAAAAACATCTCTAATCGATGTTGTTAAACAGCGGCTCTAGCATAGGGGTATTTGAACAAATAGTTATTGTTACACGATATATGCTATTTGGTACAAATGTAGTCAAATAGTGGTTCTATAGCATTGTTGCGTAGCGGAGTTTGATCTAACTTCTACTTTCTACAATTGACAACATTGTCTGTAATGTAAAATGACTATGCTCCATTCATCAGATAACAGTCCTATTTCTAACTAGAGTCTAAACATATATTCAATCTTTAGTGTATCTCCTGTTTTGAATGTGACATCTACTTGCAGGACATTGCAAGTGATGGCTGCTTTAGCCTTGGTATGTTGGCCCGCATGGAGTCTACTTTGCGTGAAAAGGATGTCTGGATGTATCCACGTTTATTTTGGGAGACTGGAGTCCTTGGACAGGTGTTGTACCTGGAAGCTCATGCAGTTGGAATCTCAGCAACCGGAATTGGCTGCTTCTTTGATAACCCTGGTATGATTCTCCTTTCTCACCATTTGCTTTTAGATTTTTTGTCTGGTAGCAATTTATTGTTGGTAACTGTGATGGAACCCGTAAAATAGAGACAAAGAAACTATATAGAGACAGAAACTATATGGTGGAAATCTGAAAATGAAAGAGATAAACTCCTACCAGAGTACAATGCTCCTAACCTGAGAGAAACTCTCCTAACCAACTCTAACAATATTTCTCAATGAATTACTCAATACCCGAGTGTGAACTCGCCTAGCAGAGCACAATGCTCCTAACCATCCCTTTTATAAAAGAATATTCCCTAAAATCAAGGAAGGTGCTAACTCTTATTTCCTATGCTTCTACAATCATTTAGAAAGAGTGATCAGGTAAAGTTGGCCTAGGGATTGGACCAGCTTATGTGTTGAACCTTGGTATCCTATCATTGTGTGATGTTTTGCCGAGTTCACAGAAAGGTGATTATTACGAATTACCAATACTGAGTTCTATATGTAAATAGTTAATTTCTAATCATCATTATTAAGGCAACTTCACTTTCATCAAGTGAGCATCTGTAATTTGGCATCATACTTTCATGTCCCATCACGATGACAAGCATTAGAGTTTAGCTATTATACTTTACTTTTCTACAACAATTAATAATTTAAACATCAGGTAGAATTCACTTAGTTTCTAGTTGAGGGAATGGTACTATGAAATGTAGATACAAAATGTTGAAGTACAACCCTGCCTGATTTGATGATAATTGCAGTAGACTTTATGTCAACGGTAGATTGCGAAAGGCCAAAAATCCGCTATTGCAGCCTTTGGCAATGCTGTGGCGGGTATCCCTTCACAAATTGCCTTTGGCGGTTGTCGAAAAATCAGCCACGTTGCCATGGCCGTCAATACTGCTTTATGTACACAGTTATCGCTAATGATAGCAACATTGGATCATTATAAGTCTCCTAACTTCTTCAGTAGTTTGTTCTCCATGTGTTGGCTTCTAGAATTTGCCAACTATGAGTTAATTTTCCAGAACAGTCCATACAAATTTTTCTATTTGGTCATTCTATCATTGAAGATGGCCACAATCCTAAAAAATATTATAGAAAATTTTTGATTGCATAGTTTTCAACATAGGATTCTTATTACACTCTAAAAAAATGCAAATGTAAATATTTTAGGTATACTGTACTTGTATTCTCGTATTAGTCTAGTAATAAAAAATATTGTGTTCTTTTGCAGTGCATCAGTTACTTGGGTTAAAAGGGTCTACTTTCCAGAGTCTATATCATTTTACTGTTGGATCTCCCGTCTTGGACAAGCGTATAATGAGTTTACCAGCCTATCCAGGGCCCGTTGTCGATGCTTAATGTCGCATAATGACACCACATTGCCATTCGAAGTTAGAGAGACTTGCATAACAAATTGTCTGTCAAGTGATCTCTCTTCCAAAACCCTTTTATATTGTTATCGTTATAACACCTATGAGTCCTCTGCTTATTAAATTTTGTGCACACACACATTTGATAGTTTTTATAGCGAGTTTAGTAATAAATTTGGATTGGTTAGCATAGTTAAAGGACTATCAAATGCGATGATGTATACATGGAAAATCAAACTTCTGTATGGTTTGAGATTAGTTGCATTAGTTGGATTAGTCCGCATTAATCATCACTAGTTTTTTTCTTTCCATCTTCTTATATTTTTCTCTTTTCTACCATGTTTCTCAACATGGACCATTGTGATGACATTTATCTTAGAGTTTCTAGTTTTCTATTACGCGTTGTATTTATTTTCTTCTAATTGTATCTCTCTTCTTACCAGTTTCTCATTTCTTTTCTTGGAACGTTGGTTTCCTTTCCATGATGACAAATCTTGGTTTTCTTCACAAACTACGATTTCGATTTAATCAACTATCAGATGGTTTTTTTTCAGATATTCTTTTCACACAAACTTTCTTCAAAATGCTATTAATTAGAAAAGTACTGCAACTTACTAATTTTCCCTGTGAAATCCTACAGTCATGGTTCTGTCCCTCCCGCTACTGTTCTAGGTTACACCCTTCTTTGTGACGATCTCATATCGCTGCTTAGGATTTATTGATTGTTTATATGATCTCGTTGATAATATATTTAGGAATCATGATAACATATAGTAAGATAGAAAGACTTCGGTATAAAGGAGTAATTGAGTACCCATCATCTAGCATCTAGCATTCTTGACTTGTGGAAGTGATAGAGTTATGCAGTTTCATTTCACAAGTTCTGACTTTCATGCTCATTTGCTATTTTAATACAATTTATTATACAAATGTGAGATTGTCATCTGTCTTAACTACGTGTCTATGGCGGCTGGCACAAAATCTTCAGCACCAGTCTGCCATTATCTGTTATTAACAACACCAGTGACCTACACTTGATTTTTGCATATAGATGGGAGTTGTGATGAGATAAAAAAGAGGCCTATGGCTGTAAAACTACAGCACAGTTTATTACATCTATGAAGTCAGTAAGATGGAAATACTTTGATAGGTTATATATTTCATGTATTTATTATAAAATC
>Ga0209282_1002448_pt1 | contig 10745 bp, 3 predicted proteins | sample Mtrugardesep15_FD_187529 | JGI IMG/M metagenome (GOLD analysis project Ga0209282, IMG submission 187529) | Root nodule microbial communities of legume samples collected from California, USA - M. trunc garden sep15 (SPAdes) (version 2) | ecosystem: Host-associated > Plants > Roots > Nodule...
ATTTAATTATATTCCAATATCATTATATGGGCAAATATCGTAATAATAATTATATTAACTATTTATCAATTGTGAGCCTTAATTGATTAGTGATCAAATTAAGTAATAAGACTATTAGATTTCTAATTGGATAATTAATTAAATATTTAATTAATTGATATGGACTCAATGAGTGGATGTCCAGATAGCCCATTAACGGAATAATGAGAAACCCTAATGGCTATCCAATATAAAAGAGGCTATGGTCGCCAATATACCGTACACGGCAAAACATTCTCTTCTCCCCATCTGATGAGAGCTTGAGGCATAAAGGTACCGGTTGAGGAAGAACCAAACTAGCCGGCGCTAACCCTATGTTGTGTATTTCAGATTACGGTGTCAAAGCTTTATCCAGGTATTCCTAATACCATAATTCTTACTATCCTTGATAAATCAAACATGTCGTAGATCCGTTCATATTCATGTTCAATGATTAAATTTGCTTCCACTATATTTTTATTTTGTATTGAACATGTTTTATGAATTAAGACCTAAATATCTAACAATATACTCATTATATCAGGCTCAACCCTATAATATTCCTATAGAGGAAAAGAAAAAGAAAAACTTGGCATTATGTTTATTTGGAATTGTGTGCACCCCTCCCTTGCACACAAACAGCAGAACTAAGCAACATGGTCCGTCCTTTAACTGCAATCTGTGTCATCCAACACCTCTTACTAACATTTTTCTACTTCCACTTTTCTTTTTTCCAACTTTGTTCATTTTATAAAAGTGTGACCCCTTTGTCTGTCCTTCTAAAAAGTTATCTTTAGCTAATGAAGTTAGAAAGTTACGTGGAATCAATTAATTGGCCACAAAATTTGGAAGAAAAAAAAAAAAGAATAGTACTACTAGGTAATATTTTCTCACTCCCTAATCCCTATCCCTAACCAATGAGAGACATCTTTTTCATCAGCTAGTCTTTCTTTTTATTGTACGCAATGATCAAAATTAGCTTAACTTTAAGGGTTCCCTAAGGAGACAAGGGTTGTTGTTGTTTGCAGATGATGAATTTTTTCTCTGTTTAATTCTGGTATCTGTTCTATCCACGCCATTCATTGCATATCTTTTAGTCTATGGTAGTACGTGCAAAATGCACCCTTTCCAATCAATCATGGAGTTTTTTTCTTAACGGATCAAATCAATTTTTTTCTTGATTAATTGTCCGAACTACTTTTTGAGTATGTTAAAAAGAAGGGAACATATACAATTGAAAATATGGTTGTGTGAAGGTAGGTTGTTAGTAAATATTATGTGTTGGTGCGAAAGAGTTGGCAAGTAAGAGTACGGGATATGGTAGCATAATTGAATTTGTTGCCAGAGAGGGCACACTAAGGTCAAGGGCTTTGCTATATAATATTAGTAGTACATTGAACAAAAACAATTTTTTTTTTGTGGTTATTAATATAAAATATATATTCATGAGGGATTTAGATTTATATATAGAAATCAGTTTTTGCTATAAATTAGTTTGCTGGTCAGCTCATCATCCACAACTATAAACTTTGATTTGCTATATATGTTGTGTGAATTTAGTCTCTTCCGTTAGACAAATATATTAGTCATTGTTAACCTCAAATAGAATTGCCTCAATTGGAGGAAATTTATGAAAAAAAACACATCATATATGATTTTAGAATAATTATCATTCAAGTCCACAAATCTACTTTTAGGTTTTGGATGAAAATATGTATGTTTTCCTCTCGTGGTCCTGAAGCATTGACCTATTGTTTTTTTTGAACAAGCCAAAATGAGATATATTATAAAACCACGAATAATAATTAGCATTGACGTACCCATTGTTGCTTTCAACCTTCCTGAGATTCCCCAACAATTTCACCTAAGGGTGATTTGTTCGGAAATAACCCAAGTTCAATTTCAAGATAAAACAATTATTAATCAAATACTTTATTTAATTTCAAACCGTATTTTGGATTATTAGAAAAGGTCCCCTTTTGATTAGAGGGTTATGACCTAAAGGGAACCTTATCTTTTCACAATTCCAGGAAAAATTTACTTTTCTGGTATTCTTCGTTGCATGTCACTTGCATCAGCCTTCCATAAATATGATGGAATAAGAAGGGGAATAAACCTTCACTTAGGTATAAATTGTGGTTTCTTTTTCTAAAAAGAATAGCTGCTTTCACGCGATACATGATATAGCAATATTAACACATACACTTTATATATATAAAAAAATACACATACACTTACTTAATAATTCATCTTCTAGAATCTTAATTAGCTGGCTCTTGTAAAAATTAAACCACTTTGAGAAGAGGATCAACTTTTTAAAAAATAATCAATAACTTCAAATTTTGTTCTGAAAGAAAAGATCAAAAAGGAGCTGAGTTGTGAAACGTTGATTGGTTAAAAGCCAAGTTGGATGAGACATAAAAGGGAAGCCAATATTCAAACTTAGAGCTTGGAAATGGGGGGAAGAAGCTAAAAAAAGTTGAAGCAAAACCCAGAGGGAAGAGTTAGGATGAAAAAGACTTATTATCCATGCATACAGAGAAGCACATGGGGGCAACTGAACAACCTTGTTACGTGTCACTTCCCCTAATGTCTTCAAAGGGACCACACCCTCTATCCATATTACACGTTTTGGTTTTTTATTCACCAAAACACTTTGTGAGGAGTGACTTTCAGAGTCTTTGTCTATCTTCTTCACCTACACGAACTATAGCCGCCAAACTTGACAACGCAATATTTCAATTTCATACGGTTAAAAATTCATGCACGTAGTGATGCAGTAAAAAAAATGTAGACGTAAATTATTCCTTCAACAAATAGTCCACAGATAATTCATCAGAATTATCAAATATCATCGTTTGGTCGGTCCGATAATAAGAGACTTAAACATCTTTAATATGTACGTGTTTCATAGTCTTTAGTTGAATCTCCAACTCTTGCGTATGAAAAATACTTAATTTAAGAAAAGAATTCTCTAGTAGATTCTTCAAATGAGTCTCTAAATCATATAACCCTACATAAATTTGATAGGATTCATTAGAATTTCGTTAAATTTAAGAATACTCAAATAGAATAGTGTGTTGCTAACCCTACATATAAATTTTTCATCCTACATTATGTAGAAAATCCAAACATGCACCTAGATCACCATGCCCACACTCAATTTCCAATATTCCAAATATATATTGATCTTTGTGTCCTTTTTGTCACTGACATGTATGAATGTGAATTTCATGTAGCGTGAAGAAGACGTACAGTAGAAATCATACTTAAGATGGTTAAAGTGTTTTTTTCCCTATAGAGTATAGACACTTCAAAACTAGCCAGAAAATAATAACCCATCAGAAACAGAATTGGGAATGTATTCAACGAACCTATACATCAAGAGAAATTTCGAAAGTGTGGGAGGGAGGTGAATATGTCAAATGCGTTAGCCATGCGGGGCATTGATTGGGATACTTTTTTACATTAAATCCAAGAGCTCACATCGTTTTCAAGCCAAAAGTGAAATTGGATATGCTTTGGCATTTTTCTATTTCTGGGGGGTGAAACTTTGGATTATATTTTTGGTGTGTACAATAGGCATGCTTATTTTAATGAAAATAGGATATGGTGAGATATCAAAGTAGGATATGGATATGATATATGCTTCGTCCAGTGAATTTGTTATTAATTTACTAGAGTTAATTAAATAAATATAAAGGTGTGGTAATTATTGCTCAAAAAAAAAAAGGGTGTGGTAATTAAGTATTTAATATGGACTCTTTGAAAGAAAATATCTAATATGGATTGGATCTCTAAAAAATAAATTGAGAGTAGATCTTATTTCTAATATTTTTTTATATTAATTAAAAGATAGCAAGTAAATGTAACATTTTATTTAAAAAATTTAAGAGTAGTAAAGTTGACCTTAGGACCGAGTGCATACAAGACGAATTCATTTAGTTAATATAGGATAAAGATGAATATCATAAAACACGTGAGCGGTGTAAAAAAAATACAAATTTGGGATTTATCAATTTGACATATCTTTATTGTTTGATTTTAATTGTTTTATTTGGAATTTACTTTGTTTAATTTAATGGAGAATGGATAATAAAATAAGGTAGAGAACATGCTCGTGACACGGGAGAGATTCCTTTTGGTTATTCTTTTGAGTTGTGTTTGTCATGCTAATAATCTTAACTTTTGCTAAACTAATCAATCAAATCAAAACCAAATGGGCTTAATTAAACAAGTGGGTGTCATGTTTATTCCGACACAACCAGCCCTTGTGTCCCATCTTCCAACTTTAATTTAGTTTGATGAGGTATCATAATCAAGAATAGTTTAATGAGGTAGCCTAATCAAGAATTTTAGGGCTGATCAAAGTGCAATATTCATAATTCCGTTGATTATGATATATTTGACACACACATAAAGCAATTTTGGATGGGAAAATGTTACATCCATGCGAGTGTGTATAATATGAGATAAAAAGAGATAAGAGAGAATGATGCAATAAGAAAGAGATAAAGATAAAATATCATGTTGAATAAATGTAAAACAATCGAAGGTATTCAAATATCATGATTGTTTTGGATGAGCCTCCTCATGCCCATTTGTGATGAACCAATAAAATCTTTATCTTTATACTAACATTTTAGAGTTTTTAGAAATGCACCATTTTGAGATTCCTCTTCTCTAAAGATGTCCACCTCATCATAATCCTATTTGGCATTTGTTCCAAAAATTTCTCCTAATTTTTAATGCAAGCTTAATAATAATAATTATTATTAAAAACCGTTTTTTTAATATAATTATTAAATAATTATTGTTTCGATTAAGATTTATATGCTACAATAAAAAATTGGTACGTTACAAACAAATAATTATTAATATAATTAGTGTTTCGATTAAGATTCATACGTTACCTTATTACATTAAAAATTTGGTTCGTTACAATTAAATAATTATTAATATAATTAGTATTTTGATTAACATTTATACGTTACATTAAAAAATTTGTAGGTTACAAAATTATAATGAATATAATAACTAATAATTTGTAAGTTACTATTAGATTTCAATTGTTATATAATTAACATTTTGTCAGTTACATAAAATAAAATAATTTGAATAAATTATATTTTAAATTTTGGTCCGTTACACAATTACAATAACATACTAATTAAAAATTTAATTGTAGTAATTAGTTTTTGAGGTTGTATAATTAACTTGTATTCGTTACAAAAATATATTACTTAAAAATTTGTAAGATATTATTAAATTTCAAATGTTATGAAGTTAATTTTTTGTATGTTACATGAAATATAATACAATCATTTAATGCACAGTTTATAAAACTAAAGACGTTGTTAATATTAATTTTTAAACAATTAAATTAATATTTAATTGATATTAACCGTTATGGTACTATTTTTCTATATAAATAGTAGCACCTTGGGATACGAGTAAACAACAAGCACAAATTATAGTTATTCTTTATCTGCTATTTGGTTCTCTGATATCTATATTCTGGTTGTTTTTGTAATTTTTTTCTATTGCAAAGAAAGATGTCTATGAAACACGACTTCATCTCTGATGTTTCGCCAAGAAAACAATCGTGAACATTGGTTGTGAGGGTTGTTCGTGCTTGGTTTGTTCAAGACTACAAAAATAAAAAATTACCATTTTCCTTGGAGTTGGTTCTAATGGACCGAAAGGTTCTTTTTCATATCGTTTTAGTTTTTTTTTTTTGTTTAAAGTATAGTGTTTTAATTTTTGTTATCTAAGGTAATTGAATTGGTGCATCTATACGAAAAACATTGATCTACAAGTTCAAGGAGCAGCTCCAAGAGAAAATGATGTTAACGATTTTCTCATTTGACGTTGCTTGCAACAGTGGTTCGTATAGACCATCACACATCGAATACAAACTGAATTTCACAATCAACACAAAAGTCAAACTCTTTAAAACTGCATATTAACACTTTTATATAACATTAGGAAAAGGTATATTGAATACATTTTTTTATTAAATTATATTATTATTGACAAATACTTTTTATTACAGCTTTTTTAGTGCAAATACAAATTCTCTTGCATCGGGATTGATCAAGTTACCAAATTCATCTCGCATATCTGTAAATGAGGAGTTTCTCAAACTTACTCCTAAGACCAGTATCGAGGAGTTGAAGAATGTTAATAAGATTTTTTTGTTTTATTAGCGATCTATCTTGATAAAGTTTGTACGTCTTTTAGTATAATATTATTTTGTATGGTGATGCAAGTCACCTCTTTTATTGTCTTGAGAAAAATCATTGAGATTATCGATGAGGATGGATGGTGGTACACCGCTTGCTCATGCAACAAAAATGTATATGTTGAATCTAACATGTACTTTTGTGAAAAGTTTGATCGTCATGTTGTGCATGTCACACCTAGGTATATGCTAACTTAAATTTGTTTATATTTTTAGTTAGCGTAAAGCACTATCCTTAAGTTTGTTATTAACACATCAAACCGTTTGATGCAGGTTCAAAATCAAGATTCGAGTAGTTGATGACAGCGGAAGTGCACTTTTTGTTTTATTTGATCGAGATGTTCCTGGACGTGAGTGTTTGACTCAACTCTAGGTATGAGAGTAGCTATCGTGTTATGAAGCTTAACAACGATTCAAATATTCTTTTAAAGTTTAAAAAGGTTGAGACACTCTAGGTATCCTAATACTGTAATTGTTTAAAACAATTTTTGAACACATTAGTTTCCTTAATGTAATACAACATTGTAATTTTTATTGTTTATGTGCTTGTTGAAACAAATAGGATGATTTGGTTGAACCTGCAATTCATAGTCAGTATGCTTCAAAGACAATTGGTCTCGAGAAAGACAATGTTGCCATGGTATTTAATAAATTTTTGAAGTTTATTTTGTTTGATTTTTTGAAAGAAAAACAAATGGCGATTGTGATTATGATATATACTTATTTTACTCTAAATTGACACTTTTTTTTATTATAGGACTTAATGGATAAGTTTTCTGAAACAAGTCTCACAACTCCATCATTTGTGAACCCGAAAGGTGTTATTGAATTGAATTGTGAATCATTTGCACCTTTTAAGAAGTGAATGTTACCAACAAATGAAGGTTGTAGAACAAATGACACAATTGTTCAACCGGTTAAAAATATTGTGAAGATAGAGAAATAATGTCTTCAAGTGACTTTGTTTTGTTGCGTTCGAGTTGTTTGTCAGTTATGTCAATGTTCTATGTCTGTTCTTAACGTACCAAAATAAGGTACATGTCATTGACAATGGAATTACTATTTTCAATGGAATAAATCAATATTATTATATGTATTGACCCTTAAATGAAAAAAATATTTTAATTTTCAGATTATCAATTTACAATTTACTTGTATTTTAAACTTACATAAATTCTAAAATATATATAAATATTAAAGGCCGTTTTTTATTTCAAATAATTTTCTTCTATGAAAATGAATTATATAACCTTAAAGTCTAATTACTACATTTAAAATTATAATTAGTGGGGAATTGTAATTGTGTAACAAATCAAAATTCAAAATATAATTTATTCAAGTTATTTATTATAATTTTGTAACCTACCAAATTTTTAATGTACCGTATAAATGTTAATCGAAACACCTATTACATTAATAATTATCTAAATGTAACCGACTTAGTATTTTATGAAAAAAAATTATTTGAAATTAAAAACGGCTTTTGTATAATAAGCATCAAATTTTTTTTTTTGCTAGGCAAGGAGAGAGGACAGACATCAAGAGAAAACACCAATGATCCAATTAGGTTGGCACCCTGGGAAACCTTCATCCTATGTTGCTAGCTCTATAATAATCATCATTTAGCATGAATTAAAATTTTGGATAATTTTTTGGAATACATGCCAATCCATCTTATTATTTTAATTATTTGTCAATTAATTTTGAAGAGATATCAATTTGAATGTACTCTTTTACTATCTTTTGGTGAATTTAAAAGGTCGTCTTGTTGGCAAAAGTTAAGTTGTTCCTACGTAAGTATTTACAACTATCAACTTGATTATTTAATATCATTGAAAAATACATTTTGTTCATTTACTTGAACCATTTTATTTGTTTCTTTAGTGATTGGAAAACGATGTTACAATTTTTTTTTCAATCAACTAAGATCAAATTCAACCGTTAAACTATGGAGACAAAAAGAACTAAAGAAAATGTATGCTTATTTAGATGGAGGTTTTTTTTTTTCACAATCCTTTTAATAAATACATTTTTTAATAAATGGTAATATTTTAAACCTTTTTTATTACCTTTATTTTTAGTTGTCTCATCTATCCCGCATTAGCATACTATATGAGTTTGTTAACCTTACTCCTAGAATCACCATTTAGGAGTTTAAGAACTTGCATGGAATTGAGTGGGTTGACATAGATCTCCTAACTTTTTCTTCCCCATGTTTGGTGGAGGTTTTAGTTTGTGGGTTTCGGTTAGGAACTTTAAGAAGGAGGAAGTGTTTGCTAGGAAAAAAGGAAAACGATGAATTCGAAATTAGAATTACAGTAAAGTATAAAGAAATTAGGTTAGAGTGTTTTGATTTGTGATCCTTGAATCCTTGATCTCTAATTAAAAAAAAAATGAAGGGAGGAGATTAAAGGAAATTGTTTTCTCGATTTTTTTTCTCACTAGAGATAATTTGCTTCCGAGAGAAACTCTCTCCAATCTTAAATATAAAAAATAAAAAATTGCATTTTTATATCTTAAATTAATATAAATATAACTTACTTTGACTCTATTTAATGTTATTTATCTTAACATACATTTTAATTCATGTATGTTTTATTTTTAATATTTTTTTATTCTCATGAAACAAGTTCCAATAGATGGTACTTTTCATAATTTTATATTCTTTTTATCAAATCAAGAAAAATAATTGCATATGAGTAAATTTGAAGTTAGATATTTTTTATAATTGAAATCCGAGAGAGTATTGTGATTAAATAAAAAAAAAAGTAATAATTTTATTCATAGTGGTAGATTAAAACATAAGTAATCATACCTGTTTAATATATCGAATGACTTAGAAATCAAAGTTAATTTGAATTCTTATTAATTAGATATATTTCTAATTATTCATCGTGTTTTTATATGTTAAGCATAGTTTTACTTTTACTCACTTTTTTATCACTCTCACAAAAATAGTTATATCTTTATAAAGTGTAACTTTTTTGGTTTCAATAAACGGTGATTTATTATTTCAATTTTAAATATGAAGATAAAGTACCAAATATTATCAAAATTGTAGAATGAGATCAAAATCAAAAAAATCAAAAAATATTTAAAAAACTTATTTATTTGTAAACCCCGTTAAAGAATTTTAAATAAAATATATATGGGTCGTTATACTAGTTTACAGTAACAATTACAAGCTAGTATGTATGATTGAGTGTATGTTGGTTTCACTTTTGGAGTAGAAAAATTAATTCTAGAGGTGTAAAGTTGATTTAAAAATATTTGGTTACCGTTGAGAAGAATTAATTTTGGTTTTAGAGGTGATTTCTTACTTGATTTTATCATAAAATATTTAAACATAAATCAATTTAACTCATTTTAGTCTAAATTAATTTAATAATTAATAAAAATCATGTTTTGTTGATTAATTATACATTATGAACTGTCAATTTTGTTGTGTTGTATATGCCACAGACAATACACTTCCATGTTTCCCTCCTTCCATACTAATCCCTTTCACACTTGCCATGAATAAAATATTACTCCCATTACTACGTGCTTAATTTAATTTGAGTGGCTATAGCAATTTATTAAGCAAGATATGCATGGTTGTGAACGGGTAAGCCTCCACTGTTTCTTTCCTTCTCTATGCTTCACCTATAGCTCTAGTTTTCAACAACCCCTAAATTGCGCCACAATTTGGGCATTAGCTTAATTTGTTCATCACTATCTAGCTCTAACTTCGAGATTGAGGGACTAGAGTGGCTCACACACCCCACGAAATATGAACCAATCACTCCAAACACTACAAGAAAATATGGATTTTGCTACCATTATCTTACTACAGATGGTACAGGTAGCAAATCTCAATTGAAAATACTACTAAAATACACTGGATATGAAAGAAACAAAATTATTACATTTTATTATTATTTTTAGTTTTTGAGCTTATTTACCTTTTGATAAAAAAATTTTTTTATCACTACAATAAAAAAAAACTTCACGATTCTCTTTGATTCATATAGAAAGCATCTCCGATTCATCAAACAAATCCAATTCATCACCAAACAAATTTGTGGTGGCCAAATCCAATTCATCTCTGTTACAATCATCACCATCTCTAATTCATCATCTCTGATTCATCACCAAATCCAATTCACCATCTCTGATTCATCAATCTTCATCTCCGATTCGTTACCACCGTCGATTCATCCACAAGTTCTTCATCACCGAATCTTCGATTCATCGTAACATCGACGATTCATTCCTGATTCACGGAATCCTTGATTCAGCGCCAAATCTCAGGTTCTCGATCTCACATTCAAAGCTTTCCCCGTTTTCGCAACCGACACCGCATTTTCTCTGATCTATTATCGATCTAAGGTATCTAAAACTATGCTTAACTTTATTTTATGATTAATCAACTCAATTTGTTGTTCTGGATATTGCAATTACATGTGATTGATTATGACTAAGGATTTAGGCTGTGTTTGAT
>Ga0209282_1002449_pt1 | contig 10745 bp, 8 predicted proteins | sample Mtrugardesep15_FD_187529 | JGI IMG/M metagenome (GOLD analysis project Ga0209282, IMG submission 187529) | Root nodule microbial communities of legume samples collected from California, USA - M. trunc garden sep15 (SPAdes) (version 2) | ecosystem: Host-associated > Plants > Roots > Nodule...
AAAAAAAAATGAAATGCTCTCTTTAACGGAGCCGTTTCTAGAATTTTGGTGGCCTAAGGGTGAATATAAAATTTGGCTCTAACTAACAGGTATATAGAAAAATTGAGTTCTTAAGTGTACATAATCTTGAAAATGAAAGGTTTTATCATGTTATAAAATAATAAAATAAAATTAAAAAAAAACGTTGAATTTTTTTTATTTAATATACAAATCATACAAAAAATATTCTTACGGGCATTTTTGAATGCAAAGTCGCTAATAATTGTATTTAAATTAAAATGTTCTATCATCTCTTTTTTTTAAAGGAATTAAATGTCCTATCAAAGGCTAGATCATATAACATTTTTTGTAAAATTGAAGATCTCAAGTAGTCTTTCAATATTAGTGATAAGTTCAACACAATTCTCATGTTCTTTGAGTTTCTCACTTAAATGCTTTCAATCATTTACTTCATCATTTGCTAAAAGACTCATGTGGCTACTATTTTGATAACTGAACAATTTACAACAAAAACAATATACTTAGAATGGGAATGAACTCTATTGCTTATTATTGTCACTCATATACATCACTTGCACGCACTTTCATCATGACCAAATTTTACTTAGAATGGGAATGAACTCTATTGCTTATTATTGTCACTCATATACATCACTTGCACGCACTTTCATCATGACCAAATTTTGTTGGTAACATAACTAACTTCTTTAACTTCAGCTAAGTTCCAACTAACACCTAACTAACTTCAATTGCAAAGATGGAACCATTGATTTGTGACTTTCACTCATTGATTTTTATTAACATTCACTTTGGTTTGTGAGTTGTGACTTTCAACAATAGTAACAAAGTTTGGGTGAATTTGAATAGTACAATTCTGATGTGCTAAAAATACACTTAAAACAAGTGTACTATATGACATAGGTGATATAAAAGATTGTCAAATTCACAGGGATACGATGTCCGCCTCTAATGTTTATAAATACCTAGTGTATCTGTCATTTTAGACATCAATAAATCTTACAAAAGAGAATAGTCTCTCTTTACTGTTGAATTCGATTGTTATTGGTGGCTTTCATCCCTCAAGTTATTTTGTGATGCTTTGTCTGGTTTGTCTCAATTTTTTGTTGTCTCATTTGTTCCAATTTTGGCGTTTTCCCGTGACGTGGACAATTTGGGGGTGTACTGTGTTGAGAGATCTAGATTTTTATGCGGCTATTGGACGATGTTCCGACCGAAAATTCAAATTTTTTGTCTGTTTGTGGATTCATTGCAGAGATTGTCGTGGCTTTGCTACCCCATTGCATTGATATTTCTATTTTACCCCTTGGTTGTGAGGGTTATATAAGGATGTGTTTGTGGTTCGTTTGGAGCAAGTGTGAAATTTCTGAATTGAATCAACATAAGATCGAGTCTTTTTGTTTTGTGTGTTTTTCGATTGAGTTTGAGGTTTGAATCACTGATGGAGAAATCAATTGATTGTTTGGCTGATATTGCTCTTGGACGTGAGAATTGGAGGATCAAGGTTCGTGTCTTGCGGATGTGGGTGGTTCCTGCGTTTCTCAAGCCTGATGAAACCAATTCGCTGGAGATGGTCTTGATTGATCAAAAGGTATGTAATGAATTTGATTTATTGAGGTTTTAAGTGGGTAATAGTGTTCATAATCCTTCGTATCTTCCATGTTTTTAATGGTGTTGTGGGTGTTGTGACAGGGTGCCAGGATCCATGCCACAGTTAGAAAACAGTTGTTGTACGTTTTCTAGAAGAAGCTGGTGGAAGGGGAAATGTACAAGATGTCGTACTTCTCCGTTGCTCCAGGGTTTGGTGCTTACCGTACCACACCTCATCCTTACAAGCTGATCTTTCATATGAAGACCAAGGTTGAGAAGGTTGAGAGTTCCCTTATTCCGGTACATGGTCTATCCTTGACCAAGATTGCTGATGTCTGCTCCAGCACTGCTGATTACGATTACTTGGTTGGTGAGTTGCTGTTTTGCTGCAGTGGGTTATACGTGGTCTGTTTTATTCTTTTTAAGTTTATATGTTAGGTCATAATCATTGTTATTTTGCAGATGTTTTTGGGTTGATGACTGGCATATCTGCTGAGCGCGAGTATGTGAGGGATGGCAAGGTGACGAAGATGATCGTGTTTGAGTTAATTGATGATAGGTTAGTTCATTTGGTGTTTGTTTTTTAATTTTTATATGTTTAGATGTTGTTAGTAAAATATATGTGGTTATTGATGTTTGTTGTGTTGATTTGCACAGCGGTAAGTTTGAGTGTGCTTTGTTTGGTAGTTAGGTTGATTCTCTCCAAAAGATGATGGGAAAATCTGTGGAAGGTTTGCCGGTTGTTGTCATTCAGTTCGCCAAGATTAAGCTATTTAGAGGTTTGCTAATTTGTATATGGTTAAATTTATATCTTCTGTGTTCATGAAATGCAAAAGTATTGGTTTGATTGCATTTTTGATTTCATAAAAGGTGTCCATATAAAATGTGATGAATACCACAAGAATCTGGGTTAATCCTCCAATGGAAGAGGCTTTCAAGTTCAAGGAACAGCGAGTTGACTTTATACGTCGTACATAATTGTGATTGTTTACATTACCACTTTAGTATTTGATATGTTTCATTTGTTATTTAGTGTTGCAATCCATGGAGTTGAATCTTCTGCTCATATGCCTGTAATTGGTCCTCGAGTTCGGCCTTCATTTAGAGAGGATTTTTTGGAATTGAGTGAAGCAAAGACAAAATCTGAGCTGAATGCTTCAGAGGAAGATGATACTTTTGTTTTCTTTGCAGCTATTGAGGGTTTGGTTGAGGGGCAGGACTGGTGGTATTCTACATGTAGGTGTCACATGAGTGTTACCCCTGATTATGGAGCTTATTATTGCAAGGGATGTGTGAAGCATGTTTTCCACATGGTTCCTAGGTTATTACTGTTTCATCTATTTGTTTATTTTTATGTGTTTTAAACTTGGTGATTAATTTTTCGTATATGATTTCTTTTGCGTTGTAGGTTTAAGGTCAAGCTTAGTGTTACTGATGGATCATGTGATGCAGTGTTTGTAGTGTTTGATGGTGATATGCAGCAGCTCCTTGGTGTTGCCTGCAGGGATTTGTTATCTGTAGCTAAGGTGTTTATGTGGAAAATATATTTTTATTTTGTTTGTGTTTTTTTTGTCATTTTTTCTTCTTTGGCAATAGTTTCTAGCTATTTTTGTACCAGGCTGAGAATGCAGGTTTTTATCCACCTGAGATGTCATTGCTCAAGGGTAACAAGGTGTTGTTTAAGGTTGAGAGATCTGGATCTGCCAGTGTGATGTATGATGGTTCGTTTAGGGTGAAGAGGGTTTGCCTCGACCCAACCATCTTTGCTGAATTTATGATAAAGAGTGAGGGTTCCTTGGCTAAAAAGGTATGCGTGGTAAAATTATTTATATGTTAATGTTACTGGAAAATATGCTACATTGTGTTGTTTTGGTTGATTTTAACCATAGGGATGTGCAGACTGTTTTGAGTTCTGGTGATGATGAGGACAATGAAGGTGGTGAGCACACCACTGTTAATGAAGAGACACAACAAGATGTTCTTGCAGAAGATTCTCTCATAGTAACTCATGTTCAAAGATCTAACCCAATGGAGTTTGAGGATACATCTGCTGTCGTTGAGGTTGATTTGAAATTGATATTTTTTTATGTACTCTCCCAATTGTTTTTTGGCATTTGATATGTATATTTTGGTTTGCACAACAATTATAGTATTTTTTCTTAGCGTGTCTATCTTGTGCAGAAGGCCATTGTGTCTAATGTTGCTTCTGATCCTATTGATTTGGGTGAGGATCTTGGATGCATTAATACTGAGAGCTTCCATGGTGTCGACGTTCCTCGCAAAAGGCGTCTGGTGAAGAGCATTAAGAGGAGGTTGGCTGAGGAATTTGAGTGTGCTGCAGAAGAAGGATGTTTGACTGTTACCCCTGCTTCAAAACGTGTTTCCAAGGAGTGAATGTGGGCAGGATGTTGTATTTTGGCTTTTGTTTGTTTGGTGTTAGTTTGAATAAGGAATTATCCATTGTTGGTTGTGTCCTTATTATGTATTTCCTGGCCATTGTTATTTTCAAATTGTGGTTGATGTTAAGTGTAATGTTGGGGTATGTTGAGTTATCTGATGTACTAACTCTCTATCCAAAATTATTTGTTGAATATATATGTTTTCCGTTGTTTGCAACTAGAGGATATCTTATAACTTTGATTTTATAGGCCAAGGTTCTTGGTTTCAGGTTGATTGCTTTCTTTACAGCAACTAAGCTTTTAGCGCTAGGACTACAATATTATTTAAAAAAATTGCAGTAGAATTGTGCACTTATTAGTGTCGTGCTTGGAGTCATTTGCTCGATCAATTAATTCTTCCAAACTTACTCAATTGTCAAGGTATCTCATGTTGAGGATGAATGAGAATGATATTTTTAAGCATTTTTTATGGATACATTCTCTTTTTTGTTGGTCAGTGTAACTCTAATGTCAGGCTGATAATTATAAGGATCTTTCGAAAGAGTGAATTACATAATACTGGTTGGGATTAAAATAACTGCGATGTAATCTGCAATATCAGCTTAATGTTCTAAATTTATGTGTCTTTTATAGCATAAACCCAAAAAATAATTTGGTTTTTTGTGTGAAAGCTATTGCTCTTCCATTGGAAATATATGTGTTGTGTTAGTGTTTTGAAGTCGCTACATGGACCTGTCCATTTATGTTGATTGGCCCAGTAGGTAGATTTCTCTTGCCCGATCCAATCAATACTGGTCTTAGGTGAATTAGCTGACCCTATCCTTTATATCGTTTCATCCTTCATATCTCTTCGATTTTTGTTTTTTATTCTTCTCCTGAAATTTAATCGAGTGCTTTTCGTTCCAGATATTCAGCGATATATTCGAGCCAATTGTTTGGTTAGTAACAATCAATTTCACATCAACTCTTTTTGTCCCATGACCATGTCTGGGGAGAAATCGAGTTCCCCCTTTATGTCATTATGTTGTATTATTTGAACAGTTTTGTTTGGTTTGGTATTTTATGCCCTTAAATTTGATCATGCAGTCTGATTTTCTGTAATCAATTTATTTTTATAAGCAATAGCTGGTTTGGTTGTATCATTGGGTTATTTACCGTCCAGTTTTGGACCATGAGTGCAGTCCCTTATTTGTGCATGTTGTTGAAATTAACCATTCTTCCATGTTTGTTTTTGTTTTGTGATTCTATTTTCTATTCACTTTTTATAATGTGTATTGTCTAAATGAGGTTTTAAGTTATTTTGCAGGAATTTTTTTGTTCCCGTTTTTTTTTAAGATGAGTCAAGCAGTTGTAGGGTATAAGTTGTGTAGTATTTGTTGTTGTTGCAGTGAAAGTCGTTGTACTTTTTTTAGGTAATGCGATGCCTATTGGGTCTATATTACTTTGCATTTTGGATATCAGTGGAGGGGGGTAAGAAATTTTGATTGTTTGGGGTTTAAATTGGTATACTCAACTGTAGTTTATGGATTTGTTTTATTATTTGTGTTATAGGTAATGACAGGTGCGGGGAGCTCTGTGATAGGTACCTTGATAAGCTAATCCAATTATACATCATTTATGCTCCAATTATGAAGATATGGAAAATTTCATATGCATGAGTGTAATATCTTTAGTGTAATGCAAGGATTGCCAACATAATGTTGGTTTACCTTTCTTGGTTTATTAATCTTTGTGGTGCTTCTCAACATTTTTTTTGATCTTTTCCATTCATTTGTGCAAGTTGGGTTTTTGATCTTTGTGGTGTTTTTGTTGTCTGCTTGGATAATACAATGAATTAGTTTTGGATTTTGGTATTGTAAACAGTTGTTGTTTTTTGTTTTTTTTACATATCTTTGCCTTTTGATTTTGTTGTTGTTTGTGTTTTTGTATTGTACTCCTTTTGTTGTATGTTTGGCATTCATCCACTAAGTTGTATGTAATTTGATGTCAGCAATTTGCCCCTTGCTGACAGGTTTTTCTTTTTTGTGTTTTGAAGATTCAACTTAGCAGACAATTACCCTAAAACATGTATGTTTCTGTTGTCTAATGTCTTGGCCATGTGTTGGTGTAGTTAAGAGCAAAATAATATTAATTGTGGTTATTTTATTGATAAATTACTGTATCTCTCCTAAGGTGAGAATTTTTGAATTGTGGGTTTTCCCTCTTCACTTGCCATATATCTATATTTATATGTTGGTAGGTTAATGCCTTTCTTTTTCACCTCTCCACTCCTTTCTCATGGCTAACTTTTCTGATTTTGTTGGGGACAAAAGGGTGACATGTTTTTCTGAGTTTTTCTCTTCACATGAGGAGGGAATTATTATTGTGATTGCTTGCTATCTGGGTGTGGAGGAAGGAGTTGATATGTGGTTCCCCGAAGACCCCGTGGGGTTTGATCCAAGGTATTGATGCTTACTTCATTATTTGCTATTCTATGATGTGTGATCTAGGCCATCCTTATTGGCCAATCATTTTAATTGTGTGGAATTTGAATATTTACTTCAGGTTTAGGCTTAAGGTCAATGTGGGTACTCTTGACAGCGAGACAAAGTTTCTTCTCTGCGACGATGTTGTTAGGGTCATTGCACGTGATACTTGCAAGACATTGATGTCTCTGGTAGTGAAATTTAATATAAAATGTCCTTATATTAATTAGTCATTGGATCAATGGTGTGGTGTTCCACCTTTTTCTTTTGTTCATTTTGTAATGTTGATGTGTAGTGTGAAGGTTCAAGTCTATATCCCATTGAGCTTGATGATTTTTTTGGTTATCCATTGTTTTTCAAAGTTAACAAGAATTTGAAAGTCCATGATCCTTCAGTTATGGAGTATGAAGTCCTTGGGGTTTTCTCCGATGATTCATTGCTTGAGATGTTTTTGGATCCTAATCACTTTGCATATGGTTCATTGGTGCGTAATGGGCTTTGTTGTTGTCTATTGCAGGAAATTGTTATTGAATGTGAACTCTGGATGTTAATGTTTTTGTGGATAAACTGCTTTTGTTTTATGGAGCTGATGCTGTTAACTTTGTTTTCGGCAATTTGGAAGTGCACAATGTTGATGAAATCCTTGATGTCTCAGAGGATGTTGATCGCGGAAAAATTATTGAATCCACTGTGGTCGAGTCTGCTGTGGCCAGTGCGGAGATTCATGGTGTTAAGAAAAGGTTGTTGGATTCTGGGAAAGAGTTGCAATGCCATGTGCAAGATTCAGTTGTGGGCAAGGTGGATAGTCAAAGGGTCAAGAGAAAGTTAAATGAAATATTTGGTGAGGCTGATGAGGTTGATCTTGCTCTTCCTGTTAAGACTGGAATAGTTGATCTGGATCCATGAATTGGAGGTTGGTTTGGCTGCAGGTGTTGTATTTCATTCCGGTGTGAACTCGGTTGTAGGATGAATAATTATTTTCCTCCCAATTTGTTGTATGTTGTATCCCTTCATGTGTCGTTGTCTTTATTATTAAGGTGCATATCGCATCTCTAGGTTACTGTAATTTGGTTGTATTTAATGTCCCTTGTGCCTTTGATAGCCTATCAAGGGATTGTGGTATAGGAATTGTGGTTTTTAGGGTATTGATCAATTGTGTGTAACGCTAAGTTGCTTATATATTTATATGAATGGGGGTTTGAATTAACATATCCATTTCTACATGCATTTGATGTTATGATTTGGTATAATCAACGTGTTTGCTTTGCTTTGTAGTATATAGACATCTAACTTTAGGAATCTGCTGGACCGTTTGGTTATGCTTTATATGAGTTAATGTTGACTGTTGTTGTTGTATGGTAAAGGCTAAATTATGGATTTAAGGTTGAATTGGGTAGTGACGAATATTATATCAGTGCACGTTTGTAGACCAAGGTTGGTTTTTATGTTTTTACTTTAGTGGGTAGTTATTCTTAGACTATTTATTAATTGGTGAGACATATATTCTGGTATCTTACCCAAAAGTATATTATTTCATCCAAACTAAATTGGTAATGTTTGTACAAAACCCATAGAAATAAATTATATCATGTACTGGACAAGATATTTTGGGATGATCGTCAAGTTGTGTTGTTTATTGATAACTCCTGGAGATTTTTATAACATATTTGGTGGTATTGGGTGGTATGTTACTATAATTTTTCTTTCCAATTATGGTGTGACATATCATTGTGGAATTGTTCATTGACTAATATGGAAAGGTTTCTTGATGGAGTGACTCATGTGTGTATAGCAGGGCATGGTGGTTTGCATATTTTCTCACATAAAGTCACTATGTGCGTCAGCATCCTTTTTTTGCGATTCTCCTACCCCACCTTTTCCTCTTGGAGCATTGACTACCACTTTCTTATTTTTATTTTTGTGTAGCAGTGTTGAAGACTTATATGTTGTTATTTTTCATTTTTTTTTCATATGGCTGCAACGTCTCATGGTGCAACTTGATTGACTACTACTTTTTAAATATTTCCTATGTAGTAACTTCTTATTAAATTCTAGAGAAATACTAAGTTGCATGGTGACAACTTTAAAGAAAATAATTTAGTCATATGTCTCAGTAACATTTTATTCATAAACCTTATAAATCATGTGGATGTCAAGCAATATTTGCTTGAGCTTCTCTCTGGATTTTTTTGAGGGAAATTGAAAACACTTGACCTTCTCTCTAGATAAATGATTTTGTTGTGGTGTGACATTTTTCTTAAGCATTTTTAGGAACCGATAATATTGACGGAAATTTTTGACAGGGACTAAAAACGTTGTTGAAATTTTTTTATAGGGACTAAAATGCTGATGAAAAAATTTTATGTGGACAAAAAAGTGTGATTTTATTTTGTAAAGACTAAAAACAAAATTCTGAATATGTATAGGAATAATTTACTTATTTTAATCAAATATAACACATGTCATTCTTTCTACCTCTTCTTTTTATCTCATCATTTTCACAATAGTCATATTTGAAAGATCTTATTTTGAAAAGATATGTAATTTTTATGGTGTACGGTGTCAAATAGTCAGTAAGTAAGTTAGTGGGTCTTAAAATCTTTGGTTTGATTCTTTGTGTGATGATTTCGTGGAAAATGCTAATTTTTTTGAATTAAACTACATATAATTTATTTGGTTAATCTCTACGTTGATGAGACAATAAATTTCTATTTTGTTAGTTGCATTGTTCAAAATTATTTTGTGGTTTTTATACCTACCAATATACATGCAAATTTTTGTTGGGGTGATCATTTAGACTAAGACAACTAAGTGACCAATCGTTTATGTCATGGGGGAGGTTATAGACTAACCCAAGTAGTATATTACTTGATTGGGTTTTATTGATAAATTTGTTTGTATCTTCTTTTTTCTAATAGTGGTGTGACAATTCATTTTATGCTAGCTTTTTTACATCATTTTGTATACTGGCTCATCATTATTTTTATTTTCCTCACAAGTTACATGAGATTTTATATTAAGTTGGATTTTTGCTCAATCCAAATCAAATGTCACGTGACTTGGTGGGTTTTCATCTTCTTAAACAGTAATGTTCAGAACAAACGGACGTCTGTGATTTTATATATTTATTAGTTGTGTGGTGTTGTTTCAATTTGGATTTACACTTTTATAAATTTGAGGTCCATGTGTTATTTCAACTGTATAGTTCTACTCTCTTAAGCTTTACACATGACCCTTCTTGCACTGTCCCTCATTTCTTTAAATACTAGATAACTCCTTCCTTTACAATCTACTTAGAAGTTAGTGTTCATTATGTATCTTAGAGTCAGAGTGAGGGGTACTATAACTCCTTTGTCGTTGCTTAGGCCTCCCAGCACTTGATGGACTATTAAGGTAAGGGTTTCAAGGCTTTGGAATAACGAGAGTGTTATCATACATGGGAAACTTATCTCAACTGAGATGATTTTGGTTTATCAGGATGTAAGTGTTCGATCTTTTCCTTCATTCCCTTACTATTATGAAGCTTTGTTTATGTGTTTTTTTTTGTATCTTAGGTTGTTATTTGTTTTCAGATCCATGTGTTTTACAAAGGTTTTGAAATTTTTTGCATGGTTTGCAGGGTGGTAGGATCCACGCCACTGCTCCACCCCCGAGTTGTAGACCGGTTTAGGAATTTGATCAACGACGGTCAAGTCTATGTTATTTCCTTTTTTAATGTGTATCGTAATACTGGGTTGTGCTTGCATACTACACATGACTACATGATATCTTTCATTCCAACCTCTGAAGTTCATTTGGATGATAGCTATATGATCAATCGATTTGGTGTGTCACTCTCTTCCTCAAAGGAGATCAAGGAGCGTGTATTTGGGAATCGTCATTTAGTTGGTGAGGTCACTTGATGTTTATTTTCAAAACTCTTTGTTTGGTTTGTGGCCATGAGTGTGTTAAAGTTTTTTTCTTTTTGATTTTTGTAGATGTCATGGGTCTATTGACTGGCTTATACTATGACTATGTTGTTGATTCATATGACAACATGTCCACGGTGTTTAGGCTTGAGCTTACTGATGATAGGTGAACTTCATTTACTTAAAATATTTTTTGGTCATCAGCTTTGCACTTGATGAGTTATTTGCGTTTTGTATTTTTTTTAATATGTAGGGGAAAGGTTGAATGTGCATTGAGTGGAAGTTACGTTGCTATCTTCAAGAATATGTTGAGGCGATGCATAGATGTTTTGCCAATAGTTGTGATCCAGTTTGTTGTGTCTGGC
>Ga0209282_1002451_pt1 | contig 10741 bp, 4 predicted proteins | sample Mtrugardesep15_FD_187529 | JGI IMG/M metagenome (GOLD analysis project Ga0209282, IMG submission 187529) | Root nodule microbial communities of legume samples collected from California, USA - M. trunc garden sep15 (SPAdes) (version 2) | ecosystem: Host-associated > Plants > Roots > Nodule...
GTAGTTTTAACCCCCTAACTTTCACAAAGTTGTGATTTTGACTCTCTAAGAAAAAAAACTACAAAACGGCCCCCTAAGTTTTGCATCTGTAGCAGTTTTGGCCCCCTAAGGCCAAAAAAATAACACGTGGCACCTCACTTAGGGTGCCACGTCAGCGTAGACCGAGTCAAAATTGACATTGAGGGCCAAAACTATCACAGATGCAAAACTTAAGGGGCCGTTTTGTAGTTTTTTTTCTTAGGAGGCCAAAATCGCAACTTTGCAAAAGTTAGGAGGTTAAAACTGCAATTAAGCTTATTATTTATATAAACTATATACTAAGGTTTTCATCGATAACTCAAATATTTAATTTGATATTTTTGGTTTTTATCGCGTCTTCTTCTCATGCTGCTAGCCATGGTTGCAAGTGGTTTATAATATCATATGCTTGTGGATGTAGAAAATAGAGAATTTGAAGTGGTTTTCAACACTTTTGCATGAAGACCGAATGTTACATCCAACATGGATGAAACTTCATTTGAAACATGCAAAAGGTAATAAATAACAATTAAACATGTTCTTTTAGTTTATAACATTTATTTGACAATATCATGGATCAAGATAAATAATTCAAGAATTGTTTTGATTTTTAGTGATATAATTCAGAAATCATCTTGATTTTTAATAAATAATTTAGGAATTGATTTGATAATGTAACAATTTGCAATGTCATCCATTCCAAAAAAAGTCCAAGAAAAATCTAAAATTTTCGATCAATTTCGTCAGTGAATACGTGACATTTGAGTTGGAGATCTACATCAAAGTTTAACATCACACGTCATCACTGTTAACAATCCAACTTGACGGAGGGACTAAATTGATTAAAATTCATAGATGTATTAACCATTATAAAAAATTTGGGTATAAAATTGACCGATGCGCGCATATTGAAGGATGGAAAAATCTATTCAGTCTATAAATAATCTCTAATTTTTTCATGTGTGAAAATGACAATAACTTATAATAAATTATGGAAGGAGTTTTTTTTTTTTATCATAAATTTGAAAAACTTTATTGTATACTATTTTATTATAAAGAGTATTGTTATTTAAACAACTATTTTTTGGGATAACTTATTTTTGGGAACAGGCAAGTATCTTGGCCTTCCATCTATGGTGGGTAGAAGCAAAGAGGCGACATTTGGCTTTATCAAAGATCGCATTTGGCTCAAAATCAATAGTTGGAGCAGCAAGTGTTTGTCTAAAGCCGGCAGAGAGGTTATGATTAAATCGGTACTACAATCTATCCCATCTTATATTATGAGTATATTCTTACTTCCAAATAAGCTTGTTGATGCTATAGAAAAAATGATCAATGCTTTTTGGTGGGGTCACGGTGGCAATATGCGTCGAGGAGTACATTGGATGTCTTGGGAAAGATTGTCTGTTCATAAAAATTTTGGCGGTATGGGTTTTAAAGATTTGACCTCTTTTAATGTGGCCATGTTAGGGAAACAGGGATGGAGATTTCAAACTGATTCTAGTAGCCTTGTGTGCCGTTTATTTAAGGCTAAATATTTCCCTAATTCTGATTTTATTGCATCAAAAATTGGACATAATCCAAGCTATGTTTGGCGAAGCATCTTTAGCGCCAAAATTGTAATAAAACAGGGTGCACGATGGCGGATTGGCTCAGGGGTCAACATACCTTTTTTAGGCGCCCCATGGCTCAAGGATGGCTTGTCCTTTTCCACAACTAATCCAATTTTTGAGCCTTTGATGCAGGTGAAGTTATATGATTTTATTGATCAAGACCTGAAAATATGGAAGGCGCCCCTCATTCATAGTCTCTTTGATGCACATACTGCGCAATTGATTCTCAATACGCCACTGCAACCACTTGTTTTGGAGGACAAATTGATTTGGAAAGGGGAAAGAAATGGTAAGTACTCTGTTAAAAGTGCCTATAGAATGTGTGTGACTGAAATTGCCGACAACTCCCATATGCACGTGAATGGCCGATGGAACCTCATTTGGAAGCTAAAAGTGCCTCCAAAAATCAAGAACTTCCTTTGGCGTGTATGCCGAGGATGCTTCCCAACCCGTGCTCGCCTAAACAGTAAAGGCATTTCTTGCCCTTTGAATTGTGTTCATTGTAATTACAATTATGAAGATAGTATTCATGTCCTTATTGAGTGTCCTAAAGCTGTTCAAGTTTGGCAAAATGTGAATCTTTGGGACACTGTTGACAGGGTGATTCGTCAAGATTATAATATTAGTTCACTTATATTCACTCTTTTACAGAACTTATCTCCAGGTCAATGTGAAATGATGGTGACAATTATGTGGAGCCTTTGGAAATGCAGGAACATGAAGCTATGGCAGCAGCAAAATGAGACCAGTTTGCAGGTGACTCAACGGGCAACCCACCTTCTTGAAGATTGGAAAGCAGCCCAAATCATTCGAGCCAATAGCACCGTTCAACCTATACACACACAGGTTCGACCTATAAGATATGAGGAAGACAGTTGGAAGAAACCGGCACCTGGCAGGTACAAATGCAACATTGATGCATCCTTCTCCACTTCTCTTAATAGAGTTGGGTTGGGTATATGTCTTAGGGATGATGATGGTGCTTTCGTCCTTGCAAGAACAGAATGGTTTGCTCCTCTTTGTGATGTAGATGTGGGAGAGGCTGTAGGATTGCACACGGCGTTAGAGTGGCTCTCAAATCAACAGTTTGACAATGTTGACTTTGTTCTAGACTGTAAAAAAGTTGTTGATTGTGTTCATTCTAACTTAGATGACAGCAGTGAATTTGGTTGTATTATCACTGCTTGTAAACAGTTGTTAGTAGACAAATTTCAGAACTCTCATGTTGAGTTCAATAGGAGGCAAGCAAATAGGGTAGCTCACGAGTTAGCTCAGGCAGCCCTGTCTAATCCTAGCCCCCATATTATTGATGATGTACCTACATGTATTTGGCACATTTTAGATATTGAAATGCAATGACTTCTTTCTTTCAAAAAAAAAAACTACTTTATTTGTAAAATTAATATACTAATTTTTTTGACAAAATATAAATTAATTTGATAAATAAAAAAACATAAAAAGAAAAACTGCATATTTAATTAATTTAATTTGATATTTAGTATATTAATAACACATTAAACATTACAAATAAATTTAAAAGAAAAATGAATATTTAATGTGGGTAAACATTGGTGGTCAATGGTCGATATTTTTGTATGAATCGAGTATCATCTGCGTCCAACTGCAAAGATTAATTTCTCAAAGGCAAATAAGTCATTAATAGTCAATGGTCATTTAATAGTGTATTAAAAAATGAGTATGCAAACAAAAAAAACATAATATTTAATGTAATAATTATGTATTTTTAATTGGAGTAAAAATATAAAAGATGGTCATGGTCAACGTTGAAGATCCATTGTGACTCATCAGAAGAAAAAAACAATATGCCGTTGTGTGATGTTGGGGTTAGTCGGAGTCCGTCGTTGACCGTCTTTCTTAATTTATAAATCATTTAATAATAATATTATTATTGTTACTAGCGTTAAGAGGTCACTCTGTGTGCCCGTCTATCCACTCTTTTTATCACGTTAATGCGTATAAATTACGAACAATAACTTTTACGATAGTTTGATTGAAATTAATTTGATTTTATGAAATTTTGATAAAAATTAGTTTTATTTTGATTAGAATTATAGGTATAGATAATAGATATTTTGCACTTTCATATTGTAACAAACTATATTTATATTTTTCAATGATACTAACAATATAACAAAAATAATATCTTTCAACAAAATATAACAAATATAATATAATTTTTTGTCTTTGTGGGACACTAACAAAATAACATTCTTATGGTCAAATTTGCTTCAGAGTTAAAGTTTATGTTGTTGTGGACTAACAATCCTACCTTGGTTACGGGCTAAGACTTTGAGAAGTTGTGTGCGTATGAGGAAGACGTTGTCTACTTTTTGGAGAAGATGTTTACTATGAACATTCGAGAACGGTTGGACTATAAGGGGGATTTTGTAGGTCTCGAGACTTATTTATGTGAGTATCTCTTGTTTTTTAAATTTTTGTCTCTTGGTTGTAAGTCTTCTCGCTTATTCGTATTTGTCTTGATTTTGTTTGCTTTTTATATTTGTAGACACTATGGCTTCGATGTCCGTTGTGGAGAGGAAACAATATATGGAGGCTGCTAAGGCTAAAAAGGCCACTAAGGGGAACATTCAAAGTGATCCTTATGTCGTCCTCTATAGGAAACCAAAAAGAAAAGCTGAAAGAACTTCAGGCGAGCGAGTATCAAGGACATCGTTCTTGTTGAAGAACGAGGAAAATCATTCTAAGATAGAAATTTTGACTATGGGACTTTTGTGAAGGAACACTTCAGTTAGTGTGAAGAGGATTTCGAGGCGGGTCACAAGGGTGCTTTGAGAGGGTAGCCAAATATATAGGTATCGTCTGCTTGCGATCAGTCGTGTTGGTATAGGTGTTGGGGGAAAAGTACAAGGCTTTAGAGCAGAAGGTGAAGGGTCTAAAACGGGGGGTTGGGAAATGGAAGGGAAAGGTGACAGTGCAATTGAAGACGGCTTTGGACGAGAAGAAGGTCGTTACAGATGCTAAGAATGAAGCTAATACGGATCCGGAAGTTCTAAGGTCTGGCGCTGTAGAGAGTTCTCACCGGATTTTGGATTTGGAGGCTGACTTGAATGAGGCCAAGATGTAGGCCACCGAGAGTATTGATATGGGTTTTGAGCGTTCCAGGTCGCAGGTGGAATTTCTATACCCTGACATATATCTTAGCAAGTTGGATTCGTTCAATATTGTTTAAGATAGTGATCTAGTTGATGAACTTTGAGTTGCACATCTTCCTTAATTTTATTTATATTTTATTTTCATCTTGTAATCTTATATAATTTGACGTTTGTAAGGACTCTAAGTATGGCGGCGCCTGCTTTTTATTTATGATGAAAATTTTCTTTTTCTTGTGAAAATCCCACTTACCTATTTTTAATTCTAATGATTTCCTTGTTTATGCCAAGCTTTTTCTTTCTTCTACGAGTTTTATTTTTTTTTTCTTTTTCCCTTTGAGAGAAGGGGGTTTCCCCTGTGGGAAAGGCATTTTTCTTTCTGATCTTGCTCTCCTTCTCCCTCTAAGAGAAGGCGACTTCCCCTCTGAAGAAGGCGTTTACGAGATTTTCGTTCTGGTCTTACTCTCCGTCTCCCTCTAAGAGAAGACGGATTTCCCTGTGGGGAAAGCGTTTACGAGATTTTCGTTCTAGTCACGTCGTTCTGGTCTTGCTCTCCTTCTCCCACTAATAGAAGGCTCCCTCCCATGTGGGGAAGGTGTTTACGAGATTTCGTTCTTCTTGTATTTTTTTGCTGAAGATGACATTTTGATTTAAACTTCAATTGGACAACTTTTTACTTTGAACTACAATTGAACGATTTTTAGAAAATAGGGGGCCTCGTTAAAAATCCCTTCCTTTGCAGGGGAAAAAAGTTCCACCCTATCCCCTTTATTAATATCAAATAAATCATAATGAAGTGGCATATGCTCGCTTTATAGTTTAGAGAAAATATAAAAATAGGCAAAAGAAAAAAGAAAATTCTTGGCGGCGGCTCGCCGTTGAGTTTAATTGTAGTAGTGTCGAAGTTTCACAGTGTTCCAAGTGCGGGGAACAGGGTCACCATTCATTTCTTCTAGTTTATATGCTATGTGAGTTAGCATTCCCTTTATTATGTATGATCCTTCCCAGTCGGGCAGTAGTTTTCCAATTCTTTTAGGCGCCACGAGTTGTCTGAGAACCAGGTTGCCTTCTTTCGTTTCTCGGGGTATCACTTTGGTGTTATAGCAGCGAGCAACGAGCTTTTTGGCAGAAAATTCCTGGATATAGGCTCTTATTTCGTCGATCAAGTCGAGGCTAACTTTAAACCTGTTTCATTGGCTGGATAGGAGAAACATTATATTTACTTATTGCTATGAGATACATAAGATTCATAGATGGGAAAACCCTTTAGGATCACTGGCCTTCATTGCCGTTGAAAATTTAGGAATGCCAAGTTAAGTCTATGTTTCAATTATCTTTGAGGGAGTAAGACCCTACACGTAAAGATCACCGTGTGACCAGTAGGTGCAACTCAACATTGGAGGGATAGACCAAAATCAACTAAGAGAGTAAGGTCCCACACTTAAAGATGATCGTGCGATCAGCAAGTTCAACTTGAAGAACCGATTAGGTTAGAACGTCCCAACGAACTCATCACTTAGATAGTCTACTTAAGAAAACTAAACGTGACATGAATGTTATTTAATTCCAACAAATGAATAGGGGGTTCGAAGAATCTGATAAGTGCTCATGAGTGATATATTTCTTGTGTTAATTTAGGCACTTTAGTGATTTGTTTTGCAAATTACTTAAGGGAAAAGCTACAATTTTATGCAATTATGTCGGTTATGCTTTAGTTGCCTTATTCTACCCATTTATGCAGGAAAATACAAGCAAGGATCAAGAAATCATCAAAGATACAAAGAAATCCAAAGGTTAACTCGCTTAGAGGGAGCCAGCTAACTTAAAGCGAGAAAACTTCAGAAAGGTTGGCTCTCAGCACGCTTTCAACTGGTCAGGAGCGAGTCCAAGAAAGAGCAAGCTCGCTTGGAGCGAGAAAACATGCTTAAAGCGAGAAAACGGCAGAAAGGTCCCAGGATTGTGTGCTCTTAACATGCCAGAAGCGAGCTCCCAGCAAAAGAGAAACTCGCTTAGAGCGAGCCAACTTGCCTAAAGCGAGAAAACACCTAAGGTCCCAGGATTGCAAAAACCAAACTCGCTTTGAGCAAGTTCATCTAGCATAAAGCGAGTTCAAAGGGATAAGGTGCACATGGCAGCCAACCATTGGAGCAGCGTGGATTTTAGGCAACTCGCTTCAAGCAAGTTTATCTAGCTTAAAGCGAGTTTGCCCAGACTCAGCCATATAAATAGCTTTCTCTCTCTTTTCTATGTATCTCTTCACTGTTTTATTCATTTTTCTGTTTTCTAGAGAGAGAATAGGGCAGTTCTAGTGAGAGAAACACATAGCAAGGGTGTTAGGAGTAGATTCTTCCCAAGATTTGTAGAGATATCATGAATCTTGCTAGAGAATCTTCATCTTTCTTCCATCTTTTTAAAGGTTATCATAGACATATGTAGCTACATCTACTCTTGTGGGTTTTGAGGTATTCAAACAAGCTATTATATAATCTTTGATCATTTAATATAAGGTTCTAGCTTATTTATTCAATATTATTATTATTATTATTCTTTTGTTTAATGCTTTAAGATTTGAAATGATGTTGAAAAATACTTTTAATCTAGGGTTAGAATAATAATCTATCAAAGTTGTTATTCTAGACATAGAGTTAAAGTTTTGATAATCACTTTGTAATCAAGAACTTAATGTTATTGAGTCATTTAATAGATTGGGAAATCATCGATTAAATGATAAGATTGATATCACAATATTATTTAGACATAAATAATATTGTTGAGTGATTGTGATAATATCGTTTAAAAAGCTAGAATCTGTTATTTAATCACGAGATTGCAGTTGTTACGCTTGGTTGATTAACTCTAACCCCAAGCGAAATGGCTCTATCTCGTCTCGATTTATTTTTAATGTAAATTTAGTTAGGATAGTTTTAAACAAACAAATTTTTAAACCAAACATTTAAGATGATAAATGTCGTTGAATGGCTATGGCATATGCTAGTCCTTGTGGAAACGATCCTAATATACTCACGTGTAAATAGGAATATGACATGTAAAAATCATACATCAGAATCCTAACAGTTGCTTACTTTTCTGCAACCAATACAGGTAACTTGATATGTTGCAAACAAATAAAAATTGCAATCTTTTACCCCTCAACTCTTTTATTTATATTTTGTTAAACCAAATAAGTAACATAAATTGTTTGGATAAAACGACAATCATTGTAGATACGATACTCTACTTACACTTTATTACTAGATAAACGATTTGTTACACTTGCCTAATCTGATCATCACTCATCCTCTTCCATCTTCCTTCGTCACTAATCTCCCTTCATCCTCATCCCCGGTTCAAATTTGGTGTTATTTAAAAAGAAGAAAATTTTGATTTTTTTTGTTTACATGGGGTTTGCAGGAATCCAAATATGAAATTCCTATCAATCCCAAATTTCTTTTAAATCAACTCATCGAGCATAGTTTCTTCGAGCAAATTGCCCTAAAACACGTAACCCCTGAAGCACAAAACCAAAGCACCCAACCTCACCAAAACAACTCCAATTAAGAGAGAAAATTAGTTAAAAACCCTTACATAAAAAACAAAAACATTCCAAAGTGCCTACACCAGAACCACACAATTGAACAACATCAACTGAGTCGTGTGAGTTTGAAAGAGATGGGACGAACACTACTAAAAAAAACAGTGTTTTCGATCGGATAAGTTTTCGTCCTAATTTTTCAGACAAATTTGAGATAGTTTTTAAGGAGCGATATTTTCGTCCCAGATCCGTCCCAAAGTCGTGTATATCATTTAAAACCTATTCAAAAAAGATACTTTCCCACAAATTTTGCACAAATTTCGTTAAGAAAACAAACCTGTCCCAAAACCGTGAGAAATATTGAGACAGATTTTAGACGACCAATATTTAAGGGTTTTTATTTTATTTTTAATTGAGAGATTGTTTTCATATCCTGCCTATGACATTAAATTTTCCCTCGTGTGTTGTTACTCTCTCTCTCTCCAATCTCTTTCATAACCCTAAAATCAATTTCACAATCAATTTCACGGTTGTTTCCGATTTCACAATCGTGTGCTACTACTTCCATAGTTTTTCAATCAATTTCTCAATCTCTTCTCTTCACCAAGTTTGCAGAGATCTGCTTCTTCTCAGATAGCTTCCCCACAAACCCCAGCATGTGATGTTTGGACAAAAAGACGGTAGGGACGATTGCTTCCATTATTGACCAGAAAGACAACATTCACTTTAGATTCTCAGATTTTTTAATTTCTCAAGCTCTTCAAGGTATTACCATTCATTCTCTCTACTATAATATGCTCAATTATTGGGATTTATTTTGTTCCACTTATTGGGGGTTTTGCTCAACTATTTGGATGTGATCTATCTGGGTGGTAAACTATTTGTATTTGGTTTTCACAGCTTCCGTTACAAGGAAGCTGATTAATAAATTTTGTTGTTAAAAAAAAGGACACTAATATGATTACATTAAATTTTATCATTTTTTTAATTTTATTAGTGTCGACGTATTCGTGCTTTATTGTGATTACAATGAAGAAAGGTAGTAGCGACCGCTCTAATAATATTTGCCCAATTAATTAATTGACACAAACCACTTCATGGAAGCTACATAATTGTTTCTACGTTGCTTAATGAAAATAGAGTCGAATACTTTGTTTTTGCAGGGTGGTCTTATTATATAATGTACTTGAGCATTTAAAATACATGCGTCTTGATATTTATTGTAGTGTTGTTTGAAGATATAAAATAGTCAATGAATTACAAGTCATCTACAAACAAATTGTGTTTATATATGTGTTTCAGTGTTTATGTTTTTTCTCTAGACAGTCAAGTTTCTTAGGAAAGAAGTTTGGGGATGGAATAGACTATGACCTTTTTTTAGTAGTCGAAATTGGTTTGGAGATAAAAAGGAAGAAGAAAGAACATGATGAAATTGTTTTTAATTTTTGTGTTTTATTATGTTTTTAAAAATATTTTAAAATAAAATAAAAGTCAAGCAGATATAAATAAAAAAATCAAACAAATCAGTAAAATATCTTAGTCAACATCACACATCATCAGAGTTAACATTAGGTTATTGTTTTAGATTAATTTGACTAATAACATATTAAATGATATTTTGCATTTTTGTTCGAGTTGGGAAACAATATGACAACAAAGTGCATATTTAAGGACCAAAATGATCATTTACGGTTTCGTTATGAAACAAAGCTTTTTTTAGGTTGATTTTAGAAGAAAAAAAAAATACAACAAAATACTGTAGCAACTACAAGTTAAAAAAGAAAAACAAATTATATGAACTAAAAATGGAAAGACGAACATACCCTTACTCTTAGAGGTAAATTTCTATGTTGTTTCATTTCATGCCATTTCATTCATCTCACTCTCAGTGTCGTTCTCTTCTGTTCTCTCTGCGCCTGCGCTCACTGAACAACCTTGACTTCCTTTTGGTGAGTAACCCATCTTCCTGTTCTTCCTTAATTCCATGCATGTCTCATCAAAATCGTTTCTTTTGGCAAAAAACTTCAAAAAAAAATCTGAATTTGAAGTGGTGAAACCCTTCAACAAAAGTTGTCCTTTAAGAGTTAAGATCATTTGGGTTGTTTGTTTTTAACTGCATTGTTGTCTGTTTGAAATTTTGCAGACCTAAGCAAGTTTTGACAATGTCTGACAAAGGAGGAAAGGGTGGTTCTCTGTTGAGTAAAGGTGGTAATTTTTGGACATTCTTTGCCCTTCATCAAAAGTTTCAATTTTTTTCACTTTTTTCTGTTTTGGGTAAACAAATAAAATTTGGGATTGATATTTTTTGTTAGGTTCTATTGGGTTTCATCGTTTAGTTTACTTATGATGTTGGGAAATTCTGGGTTTGTCTAATTTCTTTATAAAAATGTTTTTTTTTTTTTATCTATGAAACACTGACACCGGACACGACACTGATACTTGTACAT
>Ga0209282_1002452_pt1 | contig 10737 bp, 8 predicted proteins | sample Mtrugardesep15_FD_187529 | JGI IMG/M metagenome (GOLD analysis project Ga0209282, IMG submission 187529) | Root nodule microbial communities of legume samples collected from California, USA - M. trunc garden sep15 (SPAdes) (version 2) | ecosystem: Host-associated > Plants > Roots > Nodule...
GTAGGATAAGGCATAATTTGTTCATTTTGACCCTCTTAACTGTTTTTGATGTATTTTATGTTAAGTTGAGAACCTCCACATAGTTGTGTTTGTACCCTATACACAAGATGTTGAATAAAATATAACACATGACTTAACTAGTGCTAGTTTTAAATTTATAATTCTAATAATTTTGGAATGACTATATCATTTATTAACATCAATATATTTCCAATTGCAGATTTGGTGCTGTCAAACAAACTAGTTGTATATGATCTTGAAAATATGGTCATTGGATGGACCGATTTCAACTGTGAGTTCCCTGCTTATTTATTTACTTACTAAAATGTTACATATCCAAGGTTGTTCCAATTTCCAATCATAATCACCTATGGTTGTTTCTGCTATTACTCCTCATTAGGAATGATGTTTAATCTTTCTTTATCCCATCTTTGTTCCTGTTTTTTTATGTATTCATCCCTCCACAGTCCACAATTCATTTGCATAAATGTTTGAGACCCATGAATTAGAGAAAGAAAGGTCAACTAACTTAAGAGAGTTTAACCAAAATAGAAGTGAAGTGTCTATTTAGTTCCTAAATTGCAAGGGCCAGACATTTTGATCCCTGAAATCAACTAAATTTCAAAATGATTCCCGAAATTGAAAATCTTCGATCACATTAGTCTCTTCAGAACAATTCTAAGACTAAATTAGGATTTATGTGACATTAAGACTTATAATATCTTCAATTATTTAGAAATTTTGTTATTTAAGTGATAAAATTAGCTGACCCTGCAATTTTTAGGGCTAAAATGGTGATTCACTCTAAAATAAGGCTTAATTTGTTTCAATTTATTTCACTTATGACTCTTATATTATTAGCTTTTAGACTTAAATGTGCTGATACTGATGTGTGGCATTTTCTTCTTGATTCTTTAGGCTCTGCCAGCATTAAAGTGAAGGATGAAAAGAGTGGATCTGTATATACAGTGGGAGCACATGATCTTTCTTCAGCTTCCACAATGTTAATTGGAAGAATATTGACATTCTTTTTTTTTATAATTGCCATGCTAAGCACATAAATGACTAGTTTTAATAATTTATATGAGGGGTGGCATTTATTTCATTTTGTTGTAACATAATTCTTTGAATGTTGTGCTTTGTGCATATATTTTTAACCATTTCTCATATAGAGTGAAATTTAACTGAGAAAGGGGTGAGCAAAACTTCAAAGTTATTTTTAGCTACTTTTTGTTTGGTTTCATTTTTAATGCAATGCCATTAGAAAAAAAGTGCAAATGGACAACTATGGATTTTAGGATTTATAGCAATTATCAATGGATAATTAAGATCAAGACCAGGAGATTCAAGATAGAACTTACCAAGGATATTATGCTCAGAATGGAATACATGGATAATTCTTGAAAATGAACAAGTCATTGAAGATTTTTCCTTAAGCAAGGAAACTTTAGGTAGGCAACAACATGCCACTATGAAATAATTCCCTCAATTGATTGCAGATGTTTGAATAAACAACTTATTCAGTAAGGGCTTAGCATATAGAGTTATATATATATAAGCTATTTCTACGATCAAAGTGAAAATAAAATAAAAAACTGCCCGTACTCTAAAACAACTCATGAACTTCGCTATTTGGTGGAGCTTATGAAAATAAGCTGAAAACTGTTTGCACACAATGACAATTTATAAGCTATTCACATGCATCTAAGTTTATGAATTATGATTGCAGAATTTTTCAGCTCTCAGTCCTAAACACAGTCATAAAAGATTCTCAATTTAAACACAGTTAGAACATAAATTTCATTATAACTTTGAAAAACATTTATGATTATATACTGATAATTACACATTACGCAGATAGATATATTCATGAATAAAGAGATGTAAAATGCAGATCACAATAAGGCAGGCATGCTTTTTACAAAGTTATCCTCAGAACTTGTACCACAAAATATATAACTGCCAGGAGTAGTGCAATCTGGAGTACATCTTGTTGAAAGCCGTCGTCCCTCTGGAAGAACTGAATAAAATCACAAACCAACAGTTAACTCATGAAAAGAAATTAGCTATGTCCAAATAAATGAATAATACAATCATGAACAATTTTCAATGATTATCTTTAATACAAAGCATTCATACCATCATGTAATAATGGTAAAAAAATGTAAAGAAATAAACTAGAAGATTGGATCTATTTGAGTTTATCTACTATCATAAGCCCTTGCGAGACTACTTGAGAGAGTTTATGAAAACAACTTATAACATGTCCATAAGTTGTTTCAGTTTATTTTCAATAAGCTATCCAGGACAGTTTGTGAAAACAACCTATAGGTTATATGAAAAAAAATTGACTTTATTTATCTTTTGTTATAGAAATAGTTTATAGTTTATACATAAACACTTATTTGATAAGCGCTTGTGTTTATCTCTTGCACATCTACTCTTACTGTGTGGTATCAGGTCTCTAGGTGGTCGGGCTGGTGTGTGTCTCCCCTAGGCTTCGGGTCGGGGAAGAGAGTTAGATTACGGTTGCTTTTAGATTGGCATGATGTTATTTGGACCATTTGGACTTCCCAGAATGATATAACCTTTTACAGTGACTTGCCTTCAGTAAAGCCTGTGGTGGATAGAGTGAAATTCTTAGCTTGGAAGTGGTTCCTTGCGTAGTGGTCTGGGTAGCTCTGTGTCCTTTGTTGGGCCGTGAGTTGGCCCTCAGGTGTTTTTTTATTGCTGTTTGGCGGTGCTTTTGGTGTATTCTGATACTTTATCGTATATATTATATATTTTTGCCATTCAATAAAAAGATAAGCGCTTCTACTATGAGTGCTTAATTAGGTTGTTTATCCAAAAAGGAAGCAAAATACCTTAAGAAGATAAAAGATAAGATGATGAAGCCACAAGTTTAAGATTCTTCTAGATAAGAGAACTCACCTTGGTTGGATCACCAGAAGGATCTCGATAAATATCAGAGTCCTCCTCTTTCTTGGTTGAAAAATTAGCACTCAAATTCTTGGCACTATCAGCCAAATCTTTCACAGATTCAACCGTAGCAAACAGAACACGCGATGACCAGAAAAATGTTTGAGCACTAGCCGATGAAGATGATAAGTCCCATAATTCTTCATGCTGAATGACTTGTCCACTAATTTGGTTAAGCGTAAATTTGGAAGTAACTCTAAGTATGAGATCTCCTCCTACACTGGCTAGAACAGATTTAGGCCTCCCTCTAATTGTCCACTTGATACTTAAAACACTTGTTGACAGCATAGTCATTTCCTGCACAGTCTGTTAACCAAACAAAACAGATTTCATAACAATCCTACCTTCCTTTTTGTCAAATTTAATTTTTAATATTAATAAGTGAAAGCGAAATCTAATAGATTGCTAAAATAAAACCTGGAATATTTCAATTAAAATCCACTCAAAGTATAGTGAATTTTGTTGAAACATGTTTAATAACGTCTACATTTCTCAAACAGTTACCTCAAATGGAAGTTTTTAAAGGAATGGATGGAATATCTTAGAAGGAAACGAGTGTTGAAATCAAAGACATGAAATTGATCAGTGACAAAAGATAGACACTAGTAAGTACACAGACGTTAATGTCGTCAATCGCGAATAGCGGAAGATAGCTGGTTGTTGGTTGTCCAAATTCTAGAGCTATAACGCTGCTCTAGCCGTTATTTGACAACATTTTGTACTATATAGCTTACCGCAAACCAATAGCAATTTAGAAAATCAAATTCCACCATACTACAGCGCTATAGCACCACTATTTGACCTCACTGAGATGATGTATCAGTATTTCTAGCCCATCAAATTAAAAAGGGAAAACTTAAACACTTCAAGTTTTAACATTTTGCTATCTACTCAGGCATTGATCAAAAGACTAATCATAAGAGGAAATCATATAATCCTTATTGCTTCATAGACTAATTGCTTCCTTAGGAGAAGAAACTCCATAATTTAAACTCACCACAGATGGGTTTTCAAGTGCAGTGATCGCCCATAGAGGTCTCTTATACTTTTCACGACCAGTAAAACTCCTGATAGGATCCTGCAAACAATAAAAACATCATAAACATGCATAACATAAAAGATTTAAACTCCAAAGGAAAAGCATTGAAGAGAAATAAATACCTTGTAAGTGACAGAAACAGCATAGGTTCCAAGTGCTCGATTCCCACTCCTTAGCTCAAATATATCACGAGCAAGTTGTCTTGCAGTGGATTCTACCGAGGGACTACTATTGCACTCAAACTCATTGCATAGCTCACCAAAGTCGATACTATCAACCATTTTATCAGCAGCATCTGAATATGATTTTTCAGCTGTGGCATCAGATGATAGTTCAGTCCGATCAGCATCATTGGCAACTGCAAAACACATACCATCTAACATATATCAATATTCTAAATATCTGTGTGCATGTGTAAGAGAGAGAATGAAACCAACTATATATGTTACCTCGCAATGAAGAAGAGTGGTGGTGGTGGTGGTGATGACGGAAGGAGAAGGGTGTGCATGTGCGTACTACTATGTTGGATGTATTGTTGCGGTGGAGTGTGGCGGAGGAGGAAAGAGAAGAAGTGGCGGCGAGAGAACAAGAAAGTGCGGGTGTCAGATTCATGTCTCCCCATTCCGTGGAGGATAGTGTGTTGTTTGGGATTACAATTACAAACCAGATACGTAGACAAACAACAGCCTCTTCTTTTTCTTCTTTTTCATGCTTCTTTTTTCTATGGATAAGCTGGGCCCCTCTTTTGCAAAATATATTGTTTATTTTAATTTTTAGAGAAAATTACATTGGTCTCCCTTCAGTTTTCATTGAATGTCACAAACAACCCTTCTCTTTCAAACAACAACACTAATAAATTCGTCGTCTTTCTCATACTCTTACATGTTTTTTACTCTCTTTCTTCTTCTTTCTCTCTCTATTGTTTTCATCCAATAAAAAAAGAGGATAAGTGGTTGTCACAAAAGTTGTTTGATATTGTTGTACAAATATCATTGCTCTAAATTGTTGTCACAAAAGTTCACATATCTAACTTTGAATTTGTTTGAAATTTGTCTTCAAAAATTGGAGCCACACTTTTAATAAGAACTCCAATTAACATTCTTCATCAAACGCTGCTCTGCATGCTAATTGTCTGTTATGAATGTGTTATGTTCAAAACATATGTTATTTGGTGACAACTAGAGTACCCATGAAAAATGGTGGGTAATTTACCTCAACCAATAAGCATTCACCTTTTTAGGTGGTATCCATGCACTATCTTGACCCCATAAATAAATTGTTCATTTTCATTGGTTGGTGGGCAAGTTACCCACCATTTTTCAAAGGTAATTTAGAAAAAACCATGTTATTTTTGAAAATAAGGAAGTGTTATTTTTACACCACTAAAGTAGTTGGCATTGGAGATGTGGAGTTACAATTCACGTCCAAATATAAATTAATCTCTAGGTCGTGATGCATGCTTCAAAGATAAGAAAGAATCTTGTATCCTAATTTATACCAAATAAGACTGATTCGCTCAAACTTTAAGAGAGACTTGTAGACCATTAATATTTGATAAATCAAAATTTGTCAAGTGAACATGCGTTTAACTATGAACTTAAGTAGCTTGGATTAATTCCAAAGTTATATGCAAAACAAATTGAAAAAAAGATGATATGCTTGACATGTTCATTTGTCGTAAAGGAACTGAAAATTATTTCAACAAGAGAATTGATATTTTTGTGGTGACAGAGGCATATAACATGATCTCCACATTTTCAATGAGATTTATAAAGAGCACAAAATTATTTATGAAACAACTGTATCTTATTTTCTTGACATAAACTGTAAATTTGTCAAGAAAAACTTAGAACCTTTTCTAAAATAGTTGTTTAAATCATGCTTAATTTCAATATTGTATCTCATTGATGAGGGAATTTTTTATCAATTGTTTGATATATGCTAAGAAGCTATAAACAATGAAATGGTTTTTCTAGAGTCTAATTTGACCTAACACTTAGTAAACTTTCCTCCTAGTTACCGACCGATCAGATGTAAATGGATTTTGAAAAAAAAAACTAAAACTTGATGGTTTGATTGATAAATACAAGGCTCACCCTGTTACTAAATATTTCAAACAAAGAGAAAATATATATTTATTTGATACGTATTCATCGGTCACCGGTATCACATCAATAAATATACTAATTTCTTTAGTTGTTCATAACTCGATCAATGATGCAACTTCTCTTGTGTTGACTTTTTTTAACATGTTTACCAATTACCCTGAAGCAGTGGCAGATCTTCTCCAAAATATTAGGGGGAGCTTTAAACACTTACTACTCACAATGTTTTAAAATGAAAATTATTTAAATTGTTTACATGCATAATAAACAAATGCAATAAGTATTAGAAAGAGAATACAACAATTTTATCAAATATATTTTCCTCAATTGGTGTATTTTACACTATCACAAATATTAAGTAGGGTAGAATGATATTTTACCAAATTATATTTATCCTCTATTGGTTTATTTTACACTATCACAAATATAAAGTGCGGTAGAATGATCTTTAAAAATGTATTAGTAATTTTTTTTTTGAAAGAAAAAATGTATTAGTAGTTGGAGCGTACTATATTTATATTTTTGCTACATGTACTCAAATGAAAAAAACACACGATGAAGGAGAGATTGGTGAGCCAAATTCGAACCAAGAATCCCACATAAAATATCTCACAAGTAAATCACCGGGTTATAACAACAAGGACAATTAGAAGGTATAATTGAAATAAAAAATTAATATTAAACTAAAATATGAAAGTGATATTCATTTTGATTTTTTTTTCTTTTCAAAATGACACTCATTTGAAAAGAGTATAATATTATAATTGAAATAAGCAAAGATTATATATTATAATTTGTTGAGTTTTGTAAAAATAATAATTTGTAGAGTGAAAATATGATCAATCCACATATAGCGAGGAGATTTATATGAGTTTTACCTAATAATAGGTTGAGTGTTAAAAATATGGTTAAATATGATTTTGGTCCTTACAAATATATCTATTTTTCGTTTTAGTCCTTTTAAAATTTTCCTTCAACTTTTAGTTCTTATATAAAATTTTCAATCACTACTTTTGGTCCTTATTTTTAATTTAATTTTTTTAATAAAATTATGCAGAAATATGTAAAATATTCCAAAAAAAAAATTAAAATTTTTTAACGAAACACAAATTAAATATGATTTTTTAACCATATAAAATATAAAAATTCATATTAAATCCATGTTTTGTTAGAAAATTCTTTTTTTTTTTGAGAAATTTTTATAATATTATGAATTTTTCTGCAAAATTTTATACAAAAATATGAATTCTACATATGAGTTTACTTTAAGGAGGGACCAAAAGTGAAGATGAAATTTTTTTAGGGACTAAAAGTTGAAGAATATTTTTAGAAGGACTAAAACAAAAAATTGACATATTTATAGGGACCAAAATCACATTTAACCCTAAAAGATATAGGAAAATATATTAAAAAAGGAATGTTTTTAGATTTAAAGGGTAGAAGGTAAATTGCTCCCCTCCTCTACTCTTTTCCACTTGATGCCAAGTTTGAGTTGCGTCATTTCGGACCCATTAACTATTTTGATAACACAAATCAAAAGCTATGATGGTCACGTCAAAGTCCCTACTCCCCCAATGGCATTTGCAACTTCTAGAGTAAAATAATTTTATTCTTTTTCCGGAAACATTGCAAGTTGCATTGGTGATAAACAATGAAAAAATAGCATGAAGTCGAAAGTAGAACGTTAAAGATCTATTTTCATAAAATGATTTTTTTGACAAAAATAAAATAATATTCATTTAAATTGATAGAGTACATCAAATACAAACATCGCTAAAAATGTAAAAGTGAATCCGTGAACAAATCCAAGTTAATAGCATACACCGGTAGGCAGATAATATGATAAAATTTAAGTCACCGAAATACCCATGTTTTCGGATCTGTAACGTGGCAACCTAAACAAACACATCTTTCAATAGGAACTAAACAAACACTGTGACAAGACGCAAATCAAACACCGCACAAGACGATGAACAACACTACGCCGCACTTATAAGACGACGAAATCACAAAAAACACAAAGGAAAAACTAGATACATGTGAAAACCACTTATTTAGATTGAAAGAAAAGGGGAAAAAAATGTAGATGAGTGATTTTAGGTCAAAGAACGACTTAAAACCAACCTTCAATAAACGAAGGAGAAAGAAAATTTAAAGAGAAGTTGGAGTTTCTGTCAATAGAAAACTAGTATTCGAAAAAAATAAAATGCTAACAAAATGAGAAATCTTTGTTTGTATGTGTGATTGTTTTTTAGTTACAAAAATAAAGAAAAGACAAGTTATCTCGGTACCACTTGCAAATTTATTCATGTGATTAATTTTCTCGATTGTTGATAAATTATCCACGATTCTTCCATCTATGTCTCACCACCTTTATTTATATATGTGTGTTTCCTATGCTTTAATTCATCAATTATATATTTGTATATCTCGACAACACAGTGAAATTTGCAGAGTGAAGAACAAAGCCAGAAATAATGAAAAAGTTACCACGAGTACCACTCTGCATGCTTTTGTTGGTTCTCTTTGTTGAAGCTGCTCCTCGAGGATCTCTCATCACACAACTCCCTGGTTTTTCCGGAAAATTCCTCTCCAACCATTACTCAGGGTATGTAACACATTATATTTTAATTTCATGAATCATAAATCAAATATATTTTAATTTGATGGGATTAATTACTTAAATTTTGATTATTTTCAGATATATAAGTATCGATGGAAATGCTGAGAATGGGAAGAATCTGTTCTACTACTTTGTTAGTTCAGAAAGAAATCCAAGCAAGGATCCGGTTGTTCTATGGCTGAATGGTGGACCTGGTTGTTCGAGCTTCGATGGCTTTGTTTATGAACATGGTATGCTAGCAAAGAAAAAAAAATATAACATTTTGATCGTTCTCTCGGTTCTTTCTTTCACCTTGAATAAATGTATGTATAATTAATAATTTGTGCATATGATTATGAGTATTTGCAGGGCCATTCAATTTCGAAGCTGCAAAATCAAAAGGGAAGCTACCCACTTTGCATTATAATCCTTACAGCTGGTCGAAGGTTAAGAGAACGTGAAACTCAAAAATCAACAATGCTTTATTTGCATCTAATTATTAGCATATTAACTTCAAAATTCCTATGGTACATTTTCAAAATTCAACATGTATCGGCACAATTCTCTAAAAAAAAATATCAGTACAATTGATTTTTAAATCAATATTGTTATGAATCAAAGGATTTCATGGTTTAAGGTCAAATGCAATGGAAAAATAGATTGTGTAATTCTCTCCAGGAGTCATCACAAAAAAACAGTTGAATAAAAGATATGAAATAGTATATAGGTGTAGCTTATTTATTATGATTTGGAGTAACTAACTCCCTAACTAACTTGCTTGCTCTCCAAGTTATCTAGATTGCTTGCTCTCCAAGTTATCTTCTCACTCTACTCTAAATATAGCTATATATTTTTTTTATTTAAAAAAACTATTTTTAATCATTTAATACATTTACCTTTTTTTTACAAATATATTAATTTAGTTAATCATAAGCATGTTCATTTTTTTTTCTTAAAAAAAGCATGATATATTATTTTTATTGACAAAAAAGTGTGTTCATATTTGTTGACAAGATTGTGCGTCTTATACGATAGACAATCTTAGCATGTTTGAATTTTTATTTACACTTTAAAATGAATTTCAGTTCCAATTATTTATTTATTTTATAAAAATTTCCATCAAAGCAAAATAGTGATGAGATTTTGTTACTAAAAACTTGAGAATAACGCTCCTTCCAAATGACTCAAATATTAACCATTTAAATCGAATGAAAACATTGATTAATTTCCCTACAAAACATACGAGAACCACAAAATTATAACGCATGCAGCCCCACGACATTAGAGAAACACTTTTAACTCCTAACCAATGCAAAACATCCTTTCCAATTGAACAAAAAAAAAAGTAAAGACCAAAAACATATGATTGATAGTTTCCTCCCACAACCTTCTAATCATATTATTTAATCCACGCCGCACCAGGTTGTCTTTGGTGGGCATCCTCTTTTTCAAAAGCCTCCATGCAAATAACGACAAATTCAAAGGCACCGCTTTGTTTCAAATAATCAATCTCTCTAAAGAGAGCTTGATTTTGCTGCTTCACGTGAATTATAAATGATACACTCTTTTAACAAAATTCTTCATCAAAATCATACTTCTAAATCAATTTATATGATACATTAACCTGCAAACCAACGGCATCGAGCAAGGAACCCTTCCACCTGCTTCTCCCCCCAAACAAATAATCTTCTCCACCTTGGACCATCTACCCCCTTCCCTAACCTCCTCATGCCCATTGTTATTATATTTCATTTTTTACTTCTTAAAAAAAATAGTACCTTAATTTATATTTATCTTCTATAATTAATTTCAGGTGTCCAACATTATATATTTGGATTCACCAACGGGTGTTGGCTTCTCTTACTCAAAGAACTATAGCAAATACTCAACTGGGGACAAACAAACTGCTTCTGATACCCATGCTTTCCTCTTAAAGGTACTTCCAAAAAGAGAAACAACATTGCCATTTGATAAAAGAATGATATACACACAATGTTATATATATATATATA
>Ga0209282_1002453_pt1 | contig 10737 bp, 6 predicted proteins | sample Mtrugardesep15_FD_187529 | JGI IMG/M metagenome (GOLD analysis project Ga0209282, IMG submission 187529) | Root nodule microbial communities of legume samples collected from California, USA - M. trunc garden sep15 (SPAdes) (version 2) | ecosystem: Host-associated > Plants > Roots > Nodule...
GCAAGATAGTTGAAGAGCGAAAACTTATGTTAGTTTCACAAACAGAACAAGAGTTGGCTTGCAATGGAGGGCAAGGAGCTGCTTTTGAGGTATATATTAGTCTTAAATATTTGAAATTCTCCTTTGGCTGTTCTCAAAAGTTAAGTGTTTTTATGACCATCAAATAAACTAAGAAACATACCAGTTATTTACTAGTACCAATGTCAGTAATGTCACTATGTATATTGCATACAGTCTAATTTCTGAAATTTACATGATTATATCTAAATTATTACCCCACCAGTAAAAAGCATTTGAAGGAACAGAAAAAATGGGAGAATCCTTTTAAGCTTTGCAATATTTTTTGTAACTTATTTTTCGCCTGCTTTCCACATGGTACTTGCTGTAGCAGCATTTATTGGGGTGGTTCTAGGAAAATAGAAAGCTAATCTAGAGTAATTTTTTCATCTCAGTGCTGATATTTGTTCGAAAGGATACACTATCCTTATTGTAGTTAATCCGTTATCTGTCTTCGGAAACTCTACATTGTTCCCTAGGAAATTAATATTTGATTAGATGAGTTATTGTAGCTACTCTGTTCTTACTTAGTTCTTTCTTTTCGATGTGGGGCTTTTTACTCACTGAATTTCCAACAATATATGAGTTAAGGACAAGGAACCGCAACAAAGTATAATAGTAAACAAATCCCTGAATAATATCTGTTATTAGTTTCACTCTACTAACAATCCATGTTTAACACAACAAATTATTTGTCATGTGAAGCAGTCTTATTTTTATCCAACCCACATGTAAAAATGCAACTCTATTTTTCCCTGTTAATTGTTGTTATATGTACTGGTAGTAACAGTTTTAAAATAATGAAGTTAACATAAGATCGAGTGATAAGTGATAATTTTGGTCTCTATGTACTCTTTTACAGGCGGTGACAAATCTACTAAACAATGAAAGCATATCAGATATGGACAGACTACGTTTGGTCATGCTATATGCTTTGCGATATGAGAAGGAGAGCCCTGTTCAATTGATGCAGCTTTTCAACAAACTGGCTTCCAGATCTGCCAAATACAAACCTGGGGTAAATTTAAACTGTTGTCTTTCTTCTTAAATCCATGTATTCTTATGCATGAATTCCTGAATGTCCCTTAATCCTTAACAGATGTTATCCAATTTTAAACCTTAGATAAATAGTAGTGGTGGTGAAATTATTTTGGGTTGTGTTGTCTTGTCATATCTTTGGCTTTGGGTTATAAAGTAGAAATTTGGGTTCAATGAGATTGATTAATTTAAGAACAGCATTTAGATGGATGATTTTGCTGCTTTTGATATGGCTACATGAGAAAGTTTCTGATATTGACATCTTCATTGTGCCACAACAGCTTGTCCAGTTTCTTTTGAAGCAGGCTGGTGTTGACAAGAGAACTGGTGATCTTTATGGAAATCGAGATCTAATGAACATTGCCCGTAACATGGCTCGTGGACTGAAGGTCTGCATTAAATTAAATATGCTTTTTATCCTTATAATATTGGTAAAATTCGATTTGATCCATAGCAAAAAAAAAATATTCGTTTTTTGTCTCTATGTTTTTAGTCCCTCACTGGCCCCTTACATGGGACTAAAAGTGCAAAGTTTTTGTATTTTTAGTGACTAAAAAGGTATAAAAACTGTATAGGGACTGGAATCAACATTGTCAAACTTTACAGGGACCAAAACCATATTCAATCATCGAATTATTATGACTACTTTAGCATCATATGCTTGATGATGTGAGTCTTGAATCTAAAAATACTTGTTTTGAGTTTTGCTGCAGGGTGTTGAGAATGTTTACACCCAGCACCAGCCGCTTCTGTTCCAAATCATGGAAAGCATTGTCAAAGGACGATTGAGAGATGTGGACTACCCATTTGTTGGGAATCACTTTCAACAAGGAAGGTTTGTTGCTATCAAATATAATCTCTTCATTGTAATTTTATTTGTGAACTTCTAGAGGTCTTGTGGTTTTATAATTTTATTTCTCCATGTTTATTATTATCATAGAACTGTGGAATAATCTGAGTTGTGAAACTGGTGACTATGAAAACCAGGCCCCAGGATGTAATTATCTTCATTGTTGGTGGGACAACATATGAAGAGTCGCGGTCGGTTGCTCTACAAAATGCCAGTAATACAGGCGTTCGGTTTATACTTGGTGGCTCTTCTGTTCTTAATTCTAAAAGGTATGATTAACTCATAAAGATAATTTGGATTGGATTAGTGAAAATGTTCATTTTTCCTTTCAAATTGTACTTTCGCTTTGGCATGCTAGCAACAATGATATTTATTTTTGGAAATTGATAGTTCCAGGTTATTGACTGCAAAATTTGAAGTAGTCATGGTATGGGCTTACTAGAGGCTTTTTCTGATTTTATTTACAATTTTACTGCTAATTCCAAAAATGTCACATCATTTTCATTTTTTTCATATTTCCAAATACTTATACAAGAAATGATAAAATGGCATGGCATTTTGTTGTTTTCAACATTTCTTTTACAAACATCAAAAACAGCAAACAAATGAAAACTGACATTTTTAAAATTATTAGAAATATCATAAATAAAAACACCAGTTTTTCAAACCAAATAAATTCATAGTTATTTTGAGTGTTGTAAGAAGTTAGTCATTGTCATGGTTTGGGCAATAAATTTTATTGGGCAGGTCTTCGATGTTCCTTGCAGATTGATAGATTTTGTTACACTTGTTTTTTAATTGATTGGTCCTGGGTTGATTAGTTAGCAGCAAAAACATCCAACATTTGCTTTGCACAGGTAGCATTTTGGATTCTTAGAACAGAGGGTTTACTTTTTGAATTTGCAGGTTTTTCAGGGACTTGGAAGAAGCTCAGAGGGTAGCTCGTTCTAGCACCTCTGTTGTTTGAAGTATTTCCTGGCATATTTTGATATCATGAGGACCATATAGGTATAGTTTTTACAGCATCAGGCTGGGAATTTTAGTTTTGGGCCTATGTATATGTATAAAGAAAAAATTGCTAAAGGAGTTTGATGTTGGGATATAGACTCGGTACTCAATCCATTGTTGATCTAGAAGACAATCACCAACCATTGATCAATTTAGGTTCTAATCGGCTCCTTGCAATTGAGTGTGATTCAAGATCCAAATATGAGAGCTTCAAGAGCAACCCACCCATGACTCGTCCATCTCTTTTCTTCTCGGGAAAAAAATGCACACAAAGCATATAGGTACAATGAAAGAAACCTTTTGATTTGCTAAGTCTTCCATCCTCTTTTGGCTAATCTTGTATCAGGTTTTATTGACACTAGCTGATAAAAGAACAATTTTTGTATAAAATGCCCCATTCTTTTGTATACTAAAAGGTAGATTCACTGCTTCATAATTTTCAAGTTCAGATTGTGTGTCTGAAATTTGATTGATGTCATTTTATGTAATTCACAGTTGCAACGTTGATGGCATTATGTGTCTGCCGGGGATTGTCTTGTAAAGATGAGAATTGTTAATTGCAATATTGTTTTGTTTGCGACCATATTACTTGTTGTCTTCACCGAAATTTTTATCAATTAAGTTGTTGTACATTTATTTAATACGTTTACAAACAAAATACCATAATTTTCATACAAACTCGGCTATCCTAAATAATTTGTTAGGAATCATGAACTGCATTAATTTTTTATGTTTAACTATAAAAATAATAAATAAAATTGACCCGTGTAACAACATAATTTTGTATACTTTTTATCTTTTTTCTTTATAATTTTTTTATTATCATTTGATTGTAATATTGTATATCTAATAATCTAATTTGCGTTTATTAATCGACTCATGATCTTACGGGTTAAAGATTATTTATTGATTTTTAATATAGTCGAGAAGATACCAAAAGTCTAGTTGAAATTTAATTCTTGAAATTAAACAACTAAAAGGGGAAACCCTAGTTTACTTAAAGTACTTGGGAACCTATACCGAAAACTATTGTTGACGTTAATTAAAAGGCAAATTCAACAATGTTGTTGTATTCCTTAAAAAAAAAAAAAATTGTATATTTGACGGTTAAAACTGTGATTTTGAAAAATAAACTAAAAATTTCTCGAAAGCAAAACTAAGAATGAAATAAAATGACACTAACTACCTTTTTGTTTACTTATAAAATCATTTTTTAACATGTTTTTAGTTTAGGCTTAATTGCAGTTTTAACCCCTAACTTTCACAAAGTTGTGATATTGGCCCCCTAAGAAAAAAAAACTACAAAACGGACCCTTAAATTTTACATCTGTAGCAGTTTTGGTCCCCCAAGGCAAAAAAAAAAACACGTGGCACCTCACTTAGGGTGCCACGTCAGCGTATACCAAGTCAAAATTGGCATTGGGGGCTAAAACTGCCACAAATGCAAAACTTATGGGACCCTTTTGTAGTTTTTTTTCTTCGGGGGTTGAAATCGCAACTTTGTGAAAGTTAGGGGGTTAAAACTGCAATTAAGCCTTTAGTTTATTGTGCATATTATAGTTACATGCATAAAAATCATATATAAATTAAAAACAAAGATCATTTTTCTTAGGGGATATTAAAAACCTTGATTTTTTTTTTGTTTTAACACGTTAAATAATATTTTTTTGTAGTTGGGGTTTGAACTTCGGACATTGCATATATTACACATCGTCCCTAATTAAATAGAAAACTTTTCAAATAAATTAAATACTAAAAATAAATTAGAAGTGATTTTAATAAAAAATGTAGTTAGTATAGTATTTTAATCTATTATTAATTTTTCTTCGGAACGGTTCTTTTAAAAAAGTGTTTTTAAGTGATTTTAAGTTTTTTTTTTTAAGACAGGTTTAAATCCAAATTTTAATAGGACGTCGCAGAAACTCCCTAATTAAAATGACCATTGACAAAAATGAGAAGTTGTGCATTCGTTAAATAAATAAATAAATTCAGAAAGCTTATATTGTGATTTGTGATAGGTACCAAACCATAATATTTGCCCTACCAAACAATATACTCTACCTCTGACTGTTTGGTAGAGACCTTTCAATCTCTTCTTAATTTGCCATGTACACACGCACGTGTAAAACTCAAACTTTCCCAATTTTTCAAGCTTTGAGATCACAACCCTCACACAAAACCCCAAATAGAAAAAACCGACATATTAATGAACGACTCTGATTCTATCTCTCACCACAACATCCACGTGTCAGCATCGTATTAGTTTTTTATTATTTGAGATTTGTGTTTTCCAACTGCCGAAGCGAAATTCCGTTTTTCTCTTCTTTTCTTTTTCTTGCGTTCTATTCTCCCGGAAAATATCCATAATCGTTTTTCTCGGGAAAATCACAACACGTTCAACACAGGTTCGAACTATACCCTATTTTTTTCTCCAATGCTATCTGCGATGTATTCCCATCGTTCTATTCTTCCTATCGCACCGATTTTCGTTTCGCCGCATGGCTTTTTTCCTTTCCCCGTTTGCATATACCCCAGGTCTAGGGTTTTGGCCTTTTCGATTTCATAATGAACCAATTTTTATATATTATTTGTATTGAAAATCGATGATTGATTATGGAATGAATATCTTGTAACCGATGAATAGTATATGAAAAGGGTTAAATATTTCTATGTGAGAGTTTTTCAATTCATTATAATCGATTTTTGAGTTTACCTTGCTATGCTGAAGTATATGTATGATCATAGCTGTGTCACTGAATAATTTACGAATGGCAAGAGTTTGTTATTTTGTTTCTGGTGGACTTCCCTTCTTTATGATCAAATGGAATGACAGTGGCCTGATGATTATGTGGCCAATTTATTGTTTAGATCAACTTTCTATATGAGATTGTTCTGATTGTTTTTGTCTCGGTGGGTCTATGTGTGCTCGTAATTGATACAATTGCAATAAGCAAGTAGTTACAATAGTATATGGTACTGCAGCTAATAAATAGTTGTATGAAAGTTCTTGAACTGTTTAGGAAAGACTTAAGATTAATGAGTTGGACCTAAATATGGTTTATGATAGAACATTATGGCGTAATTTGATCCATTGTTGTTGTCGTATGGAAGTTTGTGAACTGTTTTGTGACAACAATTCTTTACATGATAAAAGAATGGAACACCAGCTCTTAGTTCTCTGATGATTTGCCTTTTCTATATCCCTTCCCCGTATCAAACTATGGAACTCTGTATAGTTTAAGTTGTTGATATCTTGACATGTAGATGTTGAATGATGCTTTCAATTTCTGATTTTCCGGTCCAAATAACAACATTGGAGTTTTTTTTTTTGTTTTTGTATTTTATGTCTTTATTGTTTATTATTAAATAAATTTTAGATTATCTTGGATATGCTTGCTTACTAGTTGAACTACCTGTAATTGCTTCAAACACAGAATGCATATTTTTTAATAGGTAAACACTATTTCTTATGTTATTCAATTGTCAATGCATGATAGATGTCCTATCTCAATTCAGGTTTTCTACATACGTCAAAAGGAAACATCTTTGGCTGCTGTTGATGGACTGTTAGTTCTGCATGCTGTGTTAAATTTGATGGTGCATCAAAAGGGCAGCTTTTTTGTGTAATATACTATATCTTAAAAGGTCCCAGTTTCCGCTTTCAATACAGAAAGAGGGAAAATCAAACGAAATAGAATGTTTTGTGAGAGTGGAGACCCTTAACACTGTCTGGAATTTAGCAACGCATAGAGTTGATTAAAATCAAGGGAATACTATTTTTTACAACCAATTCTAATTTTCCGGTGAATGGGTCTGATAGATATTCTATGTTCTTTCATATTTCTTTTTACGGTTGTTGAGTCCACTAGCAGATCAGGGACTATGTGGCCCCACAACGTAAGCGTGGAATCTACAGGAACTGTTAGCTGGACAGTCGTCAGTGCAAGTATATTTGTGCTTGTTGCCCTTGTCCTCTCCATGTACCTAATTTTCGAGCATTTAGCTGCCTATAACCAGCCCGAGGTTGGTACACGTGTTCCTTTACTTTTGACTTGAGTCCTGCTTATTTTTCCTCCTGCACCAATAAATTTGCTTACTATTTATGCAATGTTTACCTTTACTCTCTCAGTGCTTACTATAGCTGTACCCTTAGGGATTTGATGATATCTTGCCTGTATTACGCATTCATTTCATTTCATAATGCTTTCTAATTTTAATGAGCAGAAGCTAATACTTCATATTTTTCTTTAATCAGGAGCAGAAGTTTTTGATTGGTCTCATTTTAATGGTTCCTGTCTATGCATTGGAATCGGTAAGAGATGCCAAGTAAATGGCCAAATACTCTCTGTTCTCATTATATATCATAACATCATCATTTACTTGGGTCTATTAGAGTTCGAAAGAATTGTTATGTCAGTGTCTTCCACTGTCAGACTAAAATGCTCCTCTTTTCACATGCATATTTATGTTGGGTTAGTTGGTTTTTGAGAGTTTTCCATTATCTAATAGTGATCTTTAAGATATCTTATTGATAATTGATACTGAAAAGGGAAACAGCCTCCTTTTGATTTGTAACACACATATTTTAATTTTGTTTAACTTATATTGAGAAAAAGATTGGGTTATATTTTCCTGAAAGGACCATCTGCAGTGACTTGGAACCAACATTAGTATCAGTGTGCCATCGGTGTATATAATATAGTTTTAATACTATATTTTTTGTTCTGATGTCTATATGATGCAGTTTTTGTCACTATTGGATTCCAGTGCGGCATTTAACTGTGAAGTTATCCGGGACTGCTATGAGGCTTTTGCATTATACTGCTTTGAAAGATACCTGATAGCTTGCTTGGGTATGTCAAATGGATTGCATATCTTTATAATATCACTAGTTATTCACATATGATTTTTGCCACATGTGGAAAGTGTAAGGATTAGGATACTTGAAGAGATTATCTGTGAGGCTTGAGTGCTATTAAACTGTGAGGCTTAATGTTATTAAACATCTTAAAGATTTCATACATCTTCTGAAATTTAAATTATGTTGGATTGGTCACGCTCTCTACAAATTTGTTTACGGTTGATTTTAGGTGGTGAGGACAAAACAATTCAATTTATGGAAAGTATGAGCCTAACAGCAGACTCTAGCACTCCTCTCCTGAAAGAAGCATATGCATATGGAGTTGTTGAACATCCATTTCCTTTAAATTTCTTCTTAAGAGATTGGCATCTTGGCCCTGACTTCTATCAAGCTGTGAAAATTGGCATTGTACAATATGTATGTTGTATTTTGGTGACTTGTGCTTTTGTTTCCCTGCTCTCTCTTTTCGAGAAGTTGGAATCTGTTACTTTTCTTATTTTTGACTAAAACCTACATTTCCAGATGATACTGAAAATGATTTGTGCATTGCTGGCAATGATCCTCCAGTCTTTTGGGGTTTATGGAGAGGGGAAGTTTGAATGGAGATATGGGTAAGATTCTATTGGCCAATGCCTTCGATTGTGAGCATGTTTATAATGAAAACTAATGGCAATGATATTGTAAATATATGAAAACCAATGGCGATGATACTAAATATGTGATCTTAATTCTTAACAACAAAAATCATTCTTGATCTCAGATCAAATTTGACTCTTTATTCGGAGTACCGATTGATATCACTACATATATTATTACTTTTCTATTTCCATATCCGGATTTCACATAACTCTTAGGCTGCCTGATTCTCTTTTGTGCTCGCAGGTATCCCTACTTGGCAAGTATTCTTAATTTTAGTCAGACTTGGGCCCTGTATTGCCTTGTACAATTCTATTCTGTCATTAAAGATAAACTGGAGCCAATCAAACCATTAGCCAAATTCTTAACATTTAAATCAATAGTCTTTCTTACATGGTGGCAAGGAGTGGCTGTCGCATTTCTTTTTTCTATGGGAGCATTTAAAGGGTCACTTGCTCAAGAGCTGAGAACACGTATACAGGACTATATCATCTGTATAGAGGTGTGTTATTTGTGTTCACATATTTCACTTTTTGTTATTATATAACTAATGCAGGCCAATAGTTCAACCTACGTTTCCTTAAACAGTTGAAATTACACAATAAACTGATTTATGCATCAAAAGTTTTTGATAATTTTGTCTGTCATTTATTAATACTGCAATTATTATGGAGTTATATATATATATATATATATATATATATATATACTGTGAGGTTGAGAGAGAGGGACAAATACGCTTGGTTACATGAGATGATCATTCTCCACTATATCTTTAACATTTAAAAAAGATAAATGCCAGCTATGCTTTAGAACAGGGACAGGGACTCGCATTTTAGTATTAAGCTATGCAGAGTCATCTGTTTTATGTTTAGCATCTTACGTTGGTTTTTTCTCCTCTGTTAAATGTTGTGTGATGCTTGTTTAAACTGGAATTTCTGTGTGTCATTGACTTGGAAAAAGCTTTCAATCAATTACGAAGTTCTGGGTCGGCATTTTTTAAATGATTCCCCATCTTAACGTTGTTTACAGATGGGCGTTGCTGCTGTTGTGCACCTTTATGTCTTCCCTGCAGTACCTTACAAAAGAGGAGAGAGGTGTGTCCGCAATGCAGCAGTGATGGCTGACTATGCATCACTAGGAACACCTCCTGATCCCGCAGAGGTTCGAGACTGTGAGCGTTCAATTAGAACGCGGCTGGGTCGCCATGAGGAGAAAGAAAAGAAGCCTATGAAGTTCACGCATAATGTTCGTGATGTGGTTCTTGGAAGTGGTGAAATTGTAAGATACGGCACTTAGCTTCAAACCTTTTAATTTTCTCTTACATCTTTATGTTAAACTCATCTGCGCTGTTATTTGTTTGCTGTCTTTCCATTTCAGATTGTTGATGACATGAAATTCACAGTTTCACATGTAGTAGAACCTGTTGAAAGGGGCATTGCAAAGATAAACAAAACCTTCCATCAGATATCAGAAAATGTAAAACGCCATGATGAAGAGAGGAAGAGAAACACTAAGGTCAAGGATGATAGTCACCTCGTTCCCCTGGAATCATGGAGAACAGAATTTTCTGATGTTCACGACAAACTTGTTGAAGGAAGTGTCAGTGATAGTAGTTTGTCCAATGGAAAGAGACATACCCATTCCAAGGCATCAGCCTCCAGGATGAGAAGATAGTATTTAATATTCTATCACTTCAACAACCTATAGTTTTGCACAGAGAAAATTCTAATAGATTTTGGCGTAGGGTAGAAAATTCAAAATAGAGCATGTAGGGGGCTGACAATCAGGCGAGCCTTTAAAGACGTGTAAATATAATGGAAGATATATTGTCATGTACAGGGCTGATAAAAATTCCCACGGTTATGTCAAGGGTGAGACTGATTTTGTTGTCTACCCAACCCTTGAAATATTGAATGAATTGAGAAGAAAACAATACATTTTCAGACCAAAAAAAGGTATCAACCCTGTTATTCTATTGGGATACAATATACATGACCAAAGCAAATAACAGGTTTCAAATGGGAAATTTCATGTTTTTCTTAGTATTCCCAGTCAGACTTCTAAATTGTTTGGATTATAGATAGGAGTGTTAATAGCCAAGGGATGATTTTGAATTCTGTAGCAAATATAGCAAAACAGAATTTGACTTGTCTTAATAAGTTCCAACGTCAATAATACTGATCTGCATAAAATTTCCCTAATGATACCGTCATGTCCACCAAATAAAATTATCGCAAATATCCTATTATAACTCACAAGATAATCTTTTCAGAATTTGGTTTTG
>Ga0209282_1002455_pt1 | contig 10736 bp, 9 predicted proteins | sample Mtrugardesep15_FD_187529 | JGI IMG/M metagenome (GOLD analysis project Ga0209282, IMG submission 187529) | Root nodule microbial communities of legume samples collected from California, USA - M. trunc garden sep15 (SPAdes) (version 2) | ecosystem: Host-associated > Plants > Roots > Nodule...
CAAAAATATATACATAATGATAAAGTCCGTAAATCATCACAAACCTTTCGAATGACAATATAATCCCCAACTGATAAATTCAGTTCAACTTCAGACTCGGCACGATAGGGAAACAAAACCTGCACGAGTAAAATGCACACCAGAAAGTAAAGTAAGCAAAACAGTTAATTATTTTTCAACACATTATTTGTAACCTTACAAGAAATGGTCTAACCTCTCCTAAGAAGTAACCCATACTGTCTGTTATGCCATTATGATCCTGAGAAGCATAGACACCATTCACTTCTTCATATGGTGGAGGCGGCGGCATGCTGTTATCCACACTAGGTGTAGGTGGGGCCTCAATACGCTGCCGTTCTGATATCATCTGTCATTACATAAACACATAAAACAATCATATCTTGATATCAAAAGATAATTCTGAAACAGTCAGATGACATCACATATACATCACTTGCCTCTCCCTCAAGATGATCAAGTATTTGAAGCACTCTTTGATGATAGGCACGCTCTGCTTCAACCTTCATAATCAGAAATAGATTGCTATTTTTAAGTGGGAGGAATAATGTTTTATACTTAATACATGATTTCACAAGAACTGAATACTGCAGCACCATATGGTGAAACTGTAATACCATAGCGATAAGACGCTGGAGTGTTAACCTCTGTTGCTGTGCTTCAACAGCCGTCATTGCTGCGGCCGCTTCCTTCCCCAATATGGCCATGTTTGACTTCAGGTCTTGGAGCTTTGTTTCAGCTGCGTCCAGTTTCATAGTATTTTCAGCATTGCCTGGTGTTTCCCTTACTTTTGCCTGGCGTTTAGAAACTTCAATAGCCTGCATAGGTTTCAAAGACAGAGTAATTACAAAGTTCATAGAAACAAAAAATTATTTATGAACTATTTACTTGTTCAGACATATACCTAAAAGAAAACGAGAGAAAAAAACTGGTGAATAATGAAAATGAAATTCAAGATACCTGGGCTTCAGCATCCTGTCGCATTCTGTCATAACGTTGAGCAAGATGCCTAGCATCCTCCAAAGGAGCACCCATCACCATTGCTCTTAAGGGCTCTGCAACCTAAATATCAGTCAATACTTCAATGTTCAAATAAAGAAAACAAGCGACCATACACAGGATATGTTGGCATATAAATACCGTGAGAAAGACTAACTCAATGAATGTATATGGATATGAAATAATTACTTGGTTAGATTTAATATCGGACTTGGACCTGGCGCCAATATTTACTCACAGTCAGGTTCATTAAAATTGAAACAATTCAACAAGGAGGAGAAACCAAACATAAAAGGGCAACCTGGTGCACTAAAGCTCCCACATACGCAGGGACCGGGAAGGGGTCCCACCATTTGGTGTATTGTACGCAGCCTTACCCTGTTTTTTACACAAGAGTTTGTTTCCAGGACTTGAACCCGTGACCTTTCAGTCACATGACAACAACTTTACCAGTTGCGCCAAGGTTACCCCTCAGGAGAAACCAAACATAACTCGCGTAAATCTGGAATGAAATATATATAGTTATGTATATCCAACTCAGGAAGAAATCCAAGAATTACATATATGAAGCAATATTTGAACCCTGAAATCACGCAATTACAACTGGTGGCTGTACGATGGCTAATGTGTAGCATTGAGGAAAGGTCTTGACCAATGTAGTATAGTCAAATACCAGATCATTTTGGGTACCCAAACCTAAAAAATGGTTTTTGTAATTCTTGTCTGAACCTCTCAGGCAATCACAAAAATCCCACGGCCGCTGCATGGTGTGGTTAACTAATCTGCATTAGTTTTTTTAAAACAGATTATCAAACCAAACCAGATTGCTTTTTGAAACCGGTTTATTTTTCGTAAACCAATTCAGAACCGGTTTTTGTTTTTAAAATCAGCCTGAGGTTTTTAAACAAATATAAAAAAACCAAAAGATATACACCAATAAACAACATAAGGCCAAAAGACAACTGTAAAAATAAATAACATGAGCCAGAGAACAGGCTTTGAAATTTTCTTTGATGCCTTGAAACCAATCTTCTCAGCACCATTAGAACGTTTTGGATGTGCATGCTTGACTTTTATTTTTCATAAAACTATGAATTAAATCAATAATGCAATGGTTATTCGTTAAACAATAGAATCAGAAGCATTTCCTCTGTGTAATTAACTATTATACTGCACCTGTATAGGCTGAAGATTATGAGGTTTCCCGAGGTTATCTGCAGATTGTTTTTGCCGGCCATGTGTAATTTTAGTGTTAACTTTAACTAGCTAAATCTCTTCTGTCACTAACCGTTCCATGCTTTGATAACCTCAATGCTTAGAATTCCATCAAATTATGATCGCTTTGAATTGGTGTAACAGTGCAAGTTGGGACTCCTTTAGGGATAGAGAGACAAGCTATGCTGAACAAGAGTTTACCCCTTCTGAGAGTTGTAAAAGCATTGAACACGTTGTAATTTAAGAACATTCATACTTATATCTTTTGTAGGACAGCTAAAATAAGGCATTGCAAATGTCCATAGTGCTGGCCTTTTTGTCAAAGTGTGGGGACTTTTGCTTTATTTTCCTACATTTTTGAGGAATAGTAGCTGTTTTCTTGTGATATTGATAACATATTGGATTATAATAATTGTATTGAAACAATTATACTAGTTTTAAACAAGTTCTAGAAAATTGGTTTTAAAATCTTTTTTGAAAATTATACCAGTTTTAAATCAGATTTGGAAAAAACAGTTTTAAAATCTGGTTTGCAAAAAATAAAAAATAAAACAGTTTATGATAAAAACTAGTAATCACAAACCGGTTTTAAAAACAAAACCAATTCTAAACAAACATTGAACCAGTTTACAAAAAATAAATCGGTTTCAAAAACCACACCATGCACGGGCCCATGCAACATCATATTTATAGGGTGGATTTTAGGCTGGCTGACATAATCCACCTTCCACCATACACCATCAACGTCACAATTTTCTATCACTTCTCCCTTTCAGATGGTAAATAGTATATTTATTAAGTGTATAATATGCAATAGAAGCCAGATCGAATAGATACCAATACATAGATTTCGACTTTCAAGTGAACAGACTACTGTTGAAGATTCCGGAACTGCGAAAAACTTGAGTAAAAAACAAAAGAAAGCATACTCGTGATTATAATCTAGCATGGTGAAGCTTGGATTAAAAACAAGCCACAAGCTAAAGAGGAACATAAGCAGCATCCATCCAAGCAATGATAATTTAATATAACAGTGGTCAGTGGAAATCTACATTATTTCGGTGCAAAATCGTAAGTATTGATGTCAAACTTGGCCAAATAACCCTATGATGTGTGTGTGCGCGTGCATATATTTGGGTGTAGATACCTGTGTGCCAAGAGCTTTTAGTAAGTTCCCACGTTCCTTCTCCATTTGTGCACGGGCATGTGCATAATTTAGCGCAGCTCTTGATAATGTGCTACCACTGGTACAAGTATTTTCAGAACCATATTTCCTGCTATCTTCTGACAACTTTGTTCCTATTAAATAACATGTATAAAATTAGAAATTCAATGACAATATGATAGGAACTGGTATTGATACTGCTGAAATATCCTTTACAACGAAAAAGTACTGCTTAAAAATGGAAATACGAATAATGGAATAGAATAAATGCATAAATATAAGATATTAAAAATAGAGAGGATACGTCAACTCTACACTCCCTAGCTTGCCAGAGGTTCATCGTGTACTAAGTTCTGTAAACGAACTGCAAAGAAATTTTTACGAGAGCTTCACCAACCAATATTACTAACCTATTTCAACTTGCTTTGATCCAGTAACAATATAACCTTCTACTCCACGGACAATATCCCTTTGATAATGCTGAAAGAAATCAATGCATGTCATCATCAGTAATGAAGTAAGGGTATATGTTAAAGTGAAACACAGCAAAATTAGAGGGTTGGTACAGAAGAACTAAGTAACCTTTCCTGCACGTGTGGATATGTAAAGCTTCTCAAGTTTCTGATGTTGTTGAAGCTCTACCTCGTCAGTAACCATATTATCCGAACCTCCATATCCCCCAGCCCCGAACTGTTTCAGCACAGCCTAAACCACAACATTTGTGATTAATTATTAACACCTCAGTAGAGGAAGCTTGCAAAAGTAAGAAACAAACAATTGAGAAGTAGAGCAAGAAATGAATTGAATATTGTCGTCAAAATTAACATAAGTAACTTCATTTGAGAAATGAGGGAATAAGTACATGCTGTACGGCTTAGGACCCAAAAAAAAAAAAATGCATCTTTGTGGTAAGCTTTTGTTGGATGAATCTACGCATAGGATACTAAAGCAGACTAATCTGGGGACAAATTTCACCGTCCACTGGCGGGGGATCAAAGAAGCAGCAAACAATGAACTAGTTGCCAATCTTGTAATTAATCGAGTTCGATGGTAGCAACATGTTCTCTGAAACATTTGAAACAAAAAAAAAACAAAATGAAAATGGAATCGAAGGCGAAGAAGAAACCTGTTGTTGGCGAGCGACTTGTTCTCTGAGCTTGGTGGCTTGTTTTCTGATAGCTTCCATTCAATTCAATTTAATTCAAAAGAGAGAACTGAACAGAACACGAAACCAATTGAATCGATTTATTGAATCTCACGCACGCTTTTGATTTTCAGACCAAGACACCACCAGCAACACGGTTTCTAGTTGTACCAAAACAGAGAAACAAGACAGACACAGGGTTTTCAAAATAAATTAAATATTGAAAAACCGTCCCTTCTCGTGTTACCACTTTACAAAAATCACCTATTGTTAAGATAACTTTTTTTTAGGGGGTATTAGGAAAAGTGGTTTGAATTTGTCACATAGATGATTATTAAATTGTCTTAAATATATTTTGAAAAAGAGTAATGAATATATAATAAATTTAAGACAATTTTAAAATAATTTTGATTTAGTGACTCTCAGCGTAGATGATTGCGTGTTCTTTGAATATAATTTAGGTGGTTTTGACGTTCTTATCTTTGATCATATATGATTTTTTTTCTTTTCTGCATGGGTTTCTAGGCAACATTAGTAGACCATGCATTTTGCGTGTTGAGGTTTTGGACTTGTATCATGGTTTGAAGTTGTGTTGGGGTTCTGGCTATAGGCGAGTGTTGTGTCTCTCATACTCAAGTATTGTGGTTGACTTTGTTCAAAAAGGTTAAATGTGTTTCGCATACATGAAAATTTAATATGAGCTATCAAGCAACTTTTGCTCAGAGATTGGATGGTTAGTTTGCAACACACTTTTGCGAGGGTAATGCTCTAATTGAGTTTCTTGCTAAAAATATTGCTCTAAGTGACTGTAAATATGTTGTCTTTCATGAAGCGTCCTTAAGATGTCATCTATTCTCTTGGCATATGCTACGAGTGTTGAGTTCGTTCAACTCTAGTTAGGGTCTCTCCTTCGTTTTTTTTCTTTCTCCCTTTTGTTACCAAAATAAATAAATCTTAGTGAATAAAAAATAATTTAAAAATATAGTATAAATGTCACATTAAATGAATAAATGTAAATTATTAAACTATATTTATCAGTCTGTTGAATCACTGATTTTACCAAATACCTTAATTAACTTATCAACGATCAATCATCAACTAATTTATCAGCTATCCGTTATTTTTATCAGACGAAACATTCATCTTCTCTTCTTGAGTATGCTCATGACAACTTTGCCGAATTCTTTATTCATGTTCTTCGTTCTCCACACGCCTTTCTATTCAATTGTGAATTTACTTATTCAAATTAAGACTTTCAAAATATTAAATATCATCAATTCATAAATCTGGATTTAACTTAAGATGGGTGAATTCACATAGACAAAAAAATGATGAAGACGCTAAAATTGGTGGTTGTGAGTATGTAGCAGTTTTGTTTTGATGAGGCAACCTCCCTCAATGGGTAGAATTGGTAGTTCAAGCTTGTTTTAGGGGAAAGACGAGTGTAATATTTTCTGACATGTTTTGAGTAAGATATTAGAAAAATGTATATTTTAACATAAGATGAGATAAAAGTATAACTCAAAAGAGGAAAGTGTAATTTATCGGCTTGCAAAGATAGTAAATAGTAAATATTTTTATTTTCTTGCAAAGATAATGAAATGTTGAAAGTGTATAATATCAGCTTGAAAAATAAAATAAAATAGTAAAAACCTTGCAAACACCATACCCATCATCTTCTTTCCCTGTGATCTTTTACGAAGACCTCAAATTTTAACCAAGAAGCAGAAAAATTGCGCCGCCGTTCAATCAGCTTCTCACTCCTCACCGTGCGTTTCTCACTCCTCACCGCGGCAACTCGCGTTTTCGCGCCCGTCCGTTACAGCACACCTAGCCTCAAAACGCGTCTTTGCAGCCGCCCAATCATCTCCTCCGTTTTCAATCTCTGGGTTCATTTCACCGTTAATCCGTTCCTCAACGTTGTTATCTTCAGTTCTGCAAAGCCGCTCAGGTCCCTGCCTATCCATCCATAGAAACTTCGCTAAGTAGTGGTATGTATGTATGTGGGCGTGTTCATTTTCCCCTTCCTTTCAAATCCAAACCCTAATATTTTTATTCCACATGTTCTGTTTGTTAACAAATCGTTGACCATTTTTCAGAGATGTCTGAGAAATTCTCACCGGCACTTCGAATTGGAGATCTCAACGATTTCATTGCACCTTCACAAGCATGTATAGTCTCCCTCAAGGGATTAAAAAAGCCCGATAACAAAAAGCCCGATAAAGTTGAGGTGTCAATCGCTGACAGACAAGTGAAGTCAGAACCTGTTAAAATTTCGCTTAAGGATTGTTTGGCATGCAGGTTATCTCTCTTTCGTATTTTCGTCTCTCTTTTATTGGTGCCAGGTATTGTTTCTCTATTACTCCGCAGAGTAAGAAATACTTGCTCTCTTAATCTTTTAGAGTGATTTAGATTTTAGAGATGAGAACTTTACTCCGGAAATTTATATGAATCTGAGAGGAGTTAAGCTGTCAGAAAAGTAAATACGAGATAGAGCTTCTAGCAATCAAAAGCAAAGTAAAGTAAATAGAGAGAACACCAGCGTATCATACTGATCAACTTCCCTGTTGTGAAGGATGTAAGCGTACGAAGGAGGTTATTGTTTGTGTTGACCAATGACTTTGAGTGGCGTTTTCACAGACCTGAGTTAGTTTTGGAGCCACAGTGGTTCTAAATTGCTGGTTTGGCGAGAGCAATGAGATGCATGGGGAAGGATGTGTTGGTTGCGGGTGGTTCTGTTCACATGCGATTGGCTTGCTGATACATACCTTATATGTACTTGTAGGCCTAATAATCCAAAAGCCCAATTAAAGAAGGAATGAGGGTTTTAGTGAGCGAGGTGTTCCTATTTTCTGGGGATTCGATTATACGAGGGAGAGAGGCTAAGGTTGTGAGGGTCATTCATGCAATATATAGTAAGGTCTGTTATTTTTTTATATTTTTGAAACAGCCAATGTTAGTAGTTAGTTGTTCGATTATTATTTTTCTCCTTTGCCTGGGATCTACAACTCTTTTAAGGTCTGTTGGGAGATAACATCTCTCTGGTAGGAGTCTCTGACTCTGGAACTTTCCATTTTCTGTTTGCAAGCCTTTGAGCCCATATTTTCATTGAATAATGTACATCTTGATTACAGTTTTTAGAGTTCTAACACTTGCTGTGAAAGTATTGGCTATGATTTTTTTGTTGTCAAGAGTTGATTTGACTGGTCAAGAGAGGTTGTGGATTCATGTGAATGGATTGTTTTGGGGGACCACATCTTTCTTCTACTTTCACCCCGGACAATTCAGAAAATTTTCACGTGGGAACCAACGAAATCACAGTTTTTTGTGATGCATTCAACCCTATGATGTTCTGGTTCAGTGGAATTATTTTTTCAGTTTACAAATAAGTATGTCTGAGTGAGGTCAATAGGTATCCGAGACAATCAAGTGCTCGAGTTGATTCTTTACAAATTTGCAAACATTTGAAAAGAGCGCATAAAGAAACGAAGTTTGCTTTAAGCTTTAGACGTAGTTATAAGTTTCATCCTGTATTTTCTGCCTATAAGGTTCATTAAAAGTTTGACGTTGTCTGTGCTTTAAGTCTATGGCATAGTTGATAATGTCAAAGCATACTGTTTTATATGGGATTATAATTTGTTTGTTTGGTAATACAGTGGATGTGTCACATCAGCGGAGACGGTTATGCTGGAGAAGCAAGGTTTGGATGAGTTTCTGTCCAATATTAATAAAGGAAAGGCAGTGATTGTGTCTGTTTCTCCACAATCAAGGACTTCTATTGCAGCGCATTTTGGCATTTCTCCTGTTCAGGTGCCACTTTGCTCTTGCTCATAATTTCTTTCAGTTTTTCGTAAAAAGGTTCATCTTTGAAATAAATATGGGATGCAAAATAGCGAACACTTGATCTCCCTGGGTTAAGTGTAAAACTTCTGATATTTCAGGTTTTCAAAAAACTGACAAGGTTTTTCAAATCCTTGGGAGTGAGGGCTGTTTTTGATACAAGTTGCAGTAGAGACTTGACCCTGGTCGAATCTTGTGTGGAATTCATCACAAGGTATAGACAGAATCAATTGGTAGATGACGAGAGGAGTAAGTCAAGCCTACCCATGATTGCATCAGCATGCCCAGGTATGGAAATTCAACTTATCTTAGTTTTGGCAATTGTGTCTTTGAAGCATATATATTGGATGCCAGATATGACTTGGTGTTATGATTGTTTAAACTAGACATGGATTCTCTTTTATGCTATGTTTGGATGAGAAAAGAAAGTCAAAGGAAAGAATGTTAAAGGAAAGAAAGTGGATAGAAAATGAGTAGGGGGTGTTTGTTTCAAGGTTAAGAATGACATTCCCGGGAATACATGGCTAGGGAATGATTATACCCATGTTTGTTACGAGGTTGAGAAAAAATATTTCTGGGTATAAAGGTTCCTGGGAATGAAGTAACTTCCCATAACTTCCCTTATTCCCATGAAAATGATATTATGCATAATTTTTTTTTAAAAAGTTGTAACTTCCAATTTTTCCAGGAATGTCAAGTTATTTGCCAAACACTTTTTTTAACAAATACCTAGGAATCAAATTTTCATATTTTCTTTCCCAGGCATGTTATTCCTGGGAATAATTTGTGTTTGCCCAAAACAAACGCCCCCTAGGAAGTGAGATGATTTTTTTGGTTCTTTGGTTTCAGTGAAGGTGAAAAGAAAGCGAAGGGAAAGAAAGAGGTGTATTTAGTAAATGACACAGATACCCTTATATTAAAATGAGATGTATTATTTATTTTTTTTAGGCATAATGCATTTATGTAATATACTGTAAACTTTTCATATAATATATAATTAATAATTGTTGATTTTATAAAGATAAAACACAAAAGGAGCACATGAAGAATATTATATGTGAATCATCAAAAGCAAGGGCACAATTGTCCTTTCATGTATTTATATCAGCCTTGATTACTTTCTTCCCAGTTTTGGGCGGAATGCTTTATGTACATGGGGCCCACCAAATTTAGCTGTTCCTTCCTTTCTGACAGTGAATCCAAACGGTGGAAGGATGTTGATTTCCATGCTTTCTCTTCTTCCACAATCAATCCTTCCTACTATCTCTTGAACCAAACACACAGTTAGAGTTAGTTAGGAATCTCTTTCTTATTGAATGATTGGTGAATTGATTACAAATCCTTCCATGCTTTATAAATACAGTTAGAGTTAGTTAGGAATCTCTTTCCATGCTTTCTCTCCTTCCACAATCAATCCTTCCCACTATCTCTTGAACCAAACACACAGTTAGAGTTAGTTAGGAATCTCTTTCTTATGTAATGTATTTTTGACATTTATGTAATGTATTTTCTAAGCCTGTAATGTATTTATAAACCTTTATGTAATGTATTTAACCTTCAGCATATTTCGAAGCTGTGAAGATATGTTGGATAATATGCTTTTTTTATTCTGGATTTAGAATTAGGCAATTGAACTGGAATTTCAGGACGTTGTATTTACTGTGATCTATGTGTTTTACAGACATGGCTCCCCATTTATGTTATGATTTATCGGTACAATTTCCATTTTGAGTTGGAAATATGACACGGAGTATAATTACTTTTTAATGTGCAGAATAGGCTTTAGTCATGTGTTCTGGGTTGAGGAGGAAATATACTTATTGGTTATTGGTGTGAACATATGCAGGTTGGATATGCTATGCTGAAAAGCAACTTGGATCATTTGTTCTACCTTACATTTCATCAGTGAAGAGTCCCCAACAAACAATTGGAACTATCATAAAGCGTTATGTATGCCAAGATATGGAACTCAGGTTGTGATTTAACTCAAAATAATAATTTGAGAAAGGGAAAATACATATTCACTTACCCTGAAATTGTGGGGTCATCTAATCTTTTGATGATATCTTATAACCTATGTTATTATTGGCATGTCACAATTCCTAGATTGATATGCTTAGTGAAATGCTTGAGTAATTTTTCAACAGGCCTGAAGAAGTATACCATGTCACTGTGATGCCTTGTTATGATAAGAAGCTAGAGGCTTCTAGGGACGACTTTGTTTTCCAATTAGACCCCAATGCTGAAGGGCATGAAGGTGAAGTTAATATGATTTCGGAGGTAGATTCGGTATTGACAACTGGAGAGATTTTGGAATTGATTCAGGTTAAATTTTTATGTATATCATCTTTCTTT
>Ga0209282_1002456_pt1 | contig 10735 bp, 5 predicted proteins | sample Mtrugardesep15_FD_187529 | JGI IMG/M metagenome (GOLD analysis project Ga0209282, IMG submission 187529) | Root nodule microbial communities of legume samples collected from California, USA - M. trunc garden sep15 (SPAdes) (version 2) | ecosystem: Host-associated > Plants > Roots > Nodule...
ATATATATATATATATATATATATATATGTGTGTGTGTGTGTGTGTGTGTGTGTGTGTGTGTGTGTGTGTGTGTGTTTGTGTGTGTGTGTGTGTGTGACATTATTCTGGTTGCCTCTTCTGATTCCCTTCGTCAATCCATCATGACTAAACTCAACTTTGAATTTGCTATGAAGGATTTAGGTCCTCTTAGTTATTTTCTTGGTATTTCTGTTACCAGACACACAAAAGGTATTTTTCTTTCACAAAATAAATATGCCGAAGAAATTATTAAGCATGCAATTATGTTGTCTTGCAAACCTTATGCTACACCGACGGTCACAAGCCAAACTAATTGGCTCTTTTGGAAATTCATATCATGATCCGACTGGGTATCGTAGTTTTGCTGGAGCACTGCAATACTTGACTTTTATAAGACATGATATGACTTATGTCGTGCAACAAGTGTATTTCTTTATAAATGTTCTGAAAACACAACATATGTATGCCTTAAAGTGTATCATTCCGTGCATTTAGGACACTCGTGACTTCAATTTACATATATATCTTTCCTCCATTAATAAACTCATCGCCATACTAATGTAGATTAGGGTGGATGTCCAGACACTAGTAGGTCCACATCTGGGTATTGGGTATATCTTGGGGACAAGCACACCTCTTGGTCTTCCAAACAACAACCTATATTGTCTCGTTCTAGTGCTGAAGCTTATGGAGTCACTAACTCTTAGCCACAACCCTCTAACCTGAATAGTCTAAAAACATTTTTTACTTAAGTGTTTGATAAAGTGGAAATCTTCTCTTTATGGTATGGTGGCTGAAAATCAAAATCAAAATCCTAGCTTTAATTTTTATCACCGGTGGATATATCCCTCTTATTGCTTTAATCTTGTTATCTAGCTAAAACGTTGTATCGATTTCTAGTTAACGGCTTTGATGGTTTTTCCTTCTTGTAATTTGATCGTAACTACTCTTGAGTCTTAGTCTAACACCCCTTCTCCAGCTTTGGAGCTCCTTTGTTTCAATGTACTACTAATTTATTTTGCCATTCTTTGTAAAAAAAAAGTCAATTGTTTTTATAATAAAGACGAGTATTGGAGATCATAAATAGCAAAGGAGGAGCACTTTTTTATTGCTGATAAGAAGACTTTGTGACCACATTCAAATTTTGGTTTGTTTTGTATAGCAAAGTACTAAAAGCACTTCTCTCTTCTCCCTTCATTTACATATGCCAACTATAAATTTATGATGATCATTAAAAGCCTTTAACAATGCACCGTTTCCTATAATTCCATCTCCCACCCCAACGTAGAAATGCCATTGCAATTTACTCCCAATTAAGAAAACTTGGAATTTGAAACCAAAAACCTGGTCAAGACTTTCATAGCTGTCATACTTATAGTTATTGTGTTACAACTCATGTCAGAAAATTAGAAAACTACCGTAATTATTTTCTCTACATTTTGTTTTTGAAACACATTTACAGTTTGTTACTCCTATATGCAATGTGCTAAAAAATCAAATTTAAGTGGACAATTCAATCGGCTGAGTTGTACTCCCTCAGTTTTATAATAGTTGTTCATTGTGAAGAATAATTTTGTTTCACAATACTTGTCACTTTCAAGTTTCAATGCAACATTAATTATTGTCTTGTCAATAATATCCTTACATATTTATTGTAGAGAGAAAATAATTAGAATGAAATAATACTCTAAATGGTTAAGGGTATTATAGAAAACACACACATAATTTCATCAAAAATAACAAAATTTATTTGGTTTGCAATTTCTCCAAAATAGACATGTATTTTGAAACGGATGAAGTAGTATTTTCTTTCTTTCTATTAATTTAGTGACTAGTGATCACACATAATCAAATAAACACACATAGGAAAGAAGAATATAGTGATCCGAGTTTGATATCAATATTTCACATAAAATATTATCATAACCAAATCATTAGATTATAACAACATAGATCTTCGTTGGTTTACTCTCAATTACATTATTACATGAGTCATGTCAACTAATACCCTCGAGCACTGGTTAAACATTTTCCTTCATTGAGATCTCTAACATTCATTTTGTTAATTACTTGTTGAGGTCAAAGTCAATAGACTCCCTCCACAAAAATTCTCACGGGAGAGAACCCCAATCCCATTATTTTATTCCATTTTTTTTATTATATCCTTTTACAAAAACAAAATCAACTCATCTTATTAATGACATCAATTCAACATAAGATGTAATATGATCATGAATTTATAAATTAACAAAAAAATAACGTTTGTACTAAACAATCGACAACGTTGTTTAGATACCACCAAATTATATTTATCTTAAAGCTTTTGTTGCAAAGTGCCTCAAAAATGAAATCTTGCAAAGAGAAGAATCATGACACAATTTGTGTAAAGTGTCACGATTTTTCAGGCAGTGAGTATGGTTTGCAGGGTGTTCAATCGTGACACGATTTTGGGAAACGTGACACGATTTATGGATAAGTTTTGTGTATTTTGGGTCGTACGCAAGGAAACGTGACACGATTTTGGCAACCGTGACACGATTTTGTCCGGATCTGAACACTATGTAAGCACTCAATGACCCATTTGTTGGGTAAGCTTGGTGAATCTCATGAAAACCAAATGAGAGAACTTTTAGAGTTTTAGATACTAAAGGTTGAGGGTCTTTGGGTGAGATTCAAAGCTTCAATATGTGAATTTTGGAGAATCAAAAGAGGGGACTCTTGGTAAAAGGGTTAGTGTCTTTTAGAAAAGACTCATGAGATTGAGAAACACATGAGTGAAGAGTCTTTTATAAGCAACATGAGTGAGTCTTGTGAAACCAAAAAAAAAGTCCTTAGACTTTTAGAATATCGGTTATATGTACCAAAATTTGCATTGTATACATGTTTGACACTCCACCTTAGGATTGGAATTCAATTCGAGCACATACACAAAAAGTGATTTGCACAAAACTATTCCTTGCGTATCGACATGTTCCACTTTTCTTATGGATGTATCTTCATCTATGGAAAGTTTTAACCCCTCACCCATCTCTACCAAAAGCTCCATTACTCTTTAATTATCATTATTACTTATACAAAATTACCAAGTATTTAATTTTTCCTTAAGTGTAAGATTAACGTAATTGTAATCTGTGCTATTACGGGTAAAGTAGTACTAGTAACATACACGGTTTAACTACGTATCCAATTTATAACACGCGTTAACAAAAAGAAAAGTACACAAAATAAAAGGACATAAATAAATAAATGCACTAATGATGAAAGATATTTTTATTTTGAGTGAAAATGAAAGATATTAACAAAAAGAAAAGTACAAAAGAGGATTAAAAGAAAAAGCAAAAGAAAATTCCTTACTTAGCAGCGGTCTCAGCAAATATGTTAAAACCGGACACGTTCCCTGTCTTTTTGTTTGGCAATAAGAAACAAGAGAAGAAAAAAAAGCTTTTCACCAATTTTAAGAGTGAAAATAAAAAAGAAAATGATAAGTAAATGTTCAATTTCGTTCTAAATATCATTATTTCAACTTTTTTCCTTGGTTTCAATTTTTTATATTCTTGAATTTTTGTATGCAATATTTTAATTTTTGTAAAAGTATAAAATAAAAAAAATAATCGTTAACAACACTTTCTTTTAAACAATATTTTAATATTTATTTTGTATGTTGTCAATTATAAGTAAATTTTGACTTTTTAAGTTCATTTAATTAACGATGTATATGATCTATATTATATACCACATACATTATTAATTGAATGAACCTAAAACGTCAAAATTTACTTATAATTAACAACAAATGGAGTATTTTTTTATTGATTTAAATTATTTTGAGTCTACGTTTTAAAAATTGAACTCACGTAAAGTGATGAAATTTCATTTAATAAAAGGTTAGTGTTCAAAAGTAAATGTTGCTAACATTCTTCAAATAAAAAAATTAGTATTGTGTATAGTCGTAGCAATGCTCACTTTTTATATTCTAAGGTAAATTGATGAAATAGTCTCTTTATTGATTAGTTTATAATCTAACGAATCTTATGATAAGAAGAAGACTCTGATAATTTTAAGTTCGGTTAAATGGTAAATAAAGTCTGCATAAAAATGCAGAGTAATATTAATAATAAATATATTAAAATTATAATAAATGTATTTGGGAATTTGTTAGAAAGATTTATATAATTTAAGACTATTAAATACTTTTTTATTAAAAAAAGATTATTAAATTTGTAATGCAGATATTTTAATACTTATGTTGTTTTTCTTTATATTAGATTATTCCATACAAGTTAAAGAAAAATGTAGTAAACAGGAAAACCATAATAACAATTTTTTGGAAACAATTGTTTTAATTATTTCAAAATCACATTTCTTTAATTAAAGGATTAAATAAAAGAAAGTGATTAGTACAAAAAACAAAATAAAAGAAAGTGATAACTTATCAACCAAAAAAAAAAGTGATAATTTTACTAAAATATAAAAGAAAAAATGAACAAAACAAAAACTAGAGTTAGAGAGAGAAAAAAAGATAGACATTGATGATGAAATGAATGAATCTCATGTCCTCTCATATAAGTAGGTCATAGATTTCTCTCAAACTCCAGCTGCCTCTCTCTCTTTCCTCTCTGGAACTTCTCCCTACCCCATAAGTTCCAGAGAACCCATAATCACTTTTTTCTCTAATCTCTCAAAAACCCAAACACAACCTTAATCACTTAAAACAAAAATCACCACCTTTCATTCATTTCAAAGAAACAAAACAAAAATAGAAAAAAATGCAAACACTTTTCTTAGTTCTTTCACTCTTCTTATGAAATCTTGTTTTCTTTCAAAACCGTTCTCAATGCTTCCTTTACGTTTAACCGTTGTTGTTTCATCTCTCATTCTTCTATGTTCAATCTTCCAACCATTCTGTCTTGGAATCCGTTCTTTCCCAACAACCACCACTCTGACCACCACAGACTACTCTCCTGCCCCGTTTCGTTTCTCGGGTGCTTTCTCTGAAGCACCCGAGTATCGAAACGGAGCAGGTTGTCCTAAACAAAAATCCAAAACCTCATTCCCTTCATCATGTGACCCTTCTTTAGTCCACATAGCAATGACCCTCGACTCCGGTTACCTCCGTGGCTCCATCGCCGCCGTCCACTCCGTCCTCCGCCACTCTTCCTGCCCGGAAAACATCTTCTTCCATTTCATCTCCGCTGAATTCGACCCAACAACACCACGGACGCTAACTCGTTTAGTAGCGTCTGTTTTTCCGTCGCTAAACTTTAAAGTTTACATTTTTCGTGAAGACACTGTTATCAACCTTATCTCATCTTCCATTCGTTTAGCCCTTGAAAACCCATTAAACTATGCAAGAAACTATCTTGGTGACATGCTTGATACATGTGTTGAACGTGTAATCTATCTTGATTCAGATATAGTTGTTGTTGATGATATTTCGAAGCTATGGAGTGTGAAAATGGACGCTAAAAAAGTGATTGGTGCACCAGAATATTGTCATGCAAATTTCACCAAATACTTCACAGATGAATTTTGGGATGACCCTTTACTCTCAACAGTGTTTAAAGCAAGAAAAGCTTGTTACTTCAACACAGGTGTAATGGTAATGGATTTGATGAAATGGAGAGAGGGTAACTATAGAAGAAAGATTGAGAATTGGATGGAGTTACAAAAGAAGAGAAGAATCTATGAACTTGGTTCATTGCCACCTTTTTTACTTGTTTTTGCAGGAAATGTTGAAGCTATAGATCATAGATGGAATCAACATGGACTTGGTGGTGATAATTTGAATGGTGTTTGTAGATCTTTGCATCCTGGTCCAGTTAGTTTATTGCATTGGAGTGGAAAAGGAAAACCTTGGGTTAGGCTTGATGAGAAAAAGGCTTGTCCTTTAGATTCTCTTTGGGAGCCATATGATCTATATAAGCCAAGAAATCATTTGATGGTTCATGGTGGTGATGGTGATAAAGATCAAGAGATTCAAAATTGGAGTTTTTCTTCTTCAATTTTGGTTGGTTATGCTCATGATTTGTTGTGATTAGTGATGGTAATTTTGTTGTTGTTGTTGATTAGAAATCTATGATTCATTTTTACTTTTTGGTTTACTTAGGTTATGTACAGATTGGTTTTTCAATCTTTTATTTTATCATTCTTTATGTAGAATGGTTTTTTTTGGTTAATTCTTGTGATTTACATGTGAAATTTGATTCTTTTTTCTGATGGGGGGTTCCATTATTTGGAACAATTTTGGTGGGTGGGTAAAGTTCTGTTGTATGGGGACACTATTGATTGTATGTGCCAGCAATTTGCAGAATGATAGACAGCTATTTCTTTGCTTTTTATTTTGATTAAGTTTCCTTTTCATCAACTTTTGTTTGCTTGCTTTTTTTATTTTAATTGAGTTTCATATATCTATGAAGTACCGATACTAACCCTACCTACATGTTTTCGACACTAGATGTGATACCGACACCACTAACATGTTATCGTCGATAGTAATTTAAGAAAATTGAATAATCGAATGTAATTACATCAGTCAGTGTCACATGGACACCAAATGTGTTGGCTTTAGGTTTCTACCATGTTTTGTTTGCTTGCTTTTTTTATTTTCATCGAGTTTTCATCTTGGAAGCACAGACATCGTTAAAATTTTGAGCGCAATATTTGTAATAATTTGAAAAGTAAAGTAATTACGTGTGTCTCCTTTGTGCAGACACCAACATATATCAGACATCTGATACATGTCGAACACCAAACACACATGAAATACACATTTTATGTGTCAGCCATATAGGTTTCCATCAGTTTTTGTTTGCTTGCTTTTCTTATCTCTAACCAATAAACAATGAATGGTGCTAGTGTTGTGTTTTAGTACTTTGTTTTATGTGTTCCTTCCACCTAAAAGAATAAAGGGGGCAAAAACACTAAAAGATAACAAGTGCTTGTGATTCATGTTGCCACTTATCAAGTTATGATTGGGAGTTGAATTGATCACGGATTTACTATGATTTAAGGTATAAAGTTAGAAAAAGAGATTAAAGGGAAAAATATATAGAACTATAGATTGCCAACACTTCAAGTGTTACATTGGTATATTAGGTAGGAGCTAAGTCACGAATAGTTAGTTACCTTTGCCTTTAGGAAACTGAAATATACTATATACTACCTTTTATCAAGTGATTTTCATTTGTTAACTACTTTAGGCCCCACAAAGTTCATGTTAAATGGAAAGTTCTAGGCTTATGGTTAAATCATTGCAATTGCACCTTCACTACCAAATTTCTCTATACGTGTCATCTAATCAAGTCTAATGTATACTTGGATAAGAATCAAAGGAAGGCATCTCTAGTATAATACTTAGAAGATTAGGAATAGGAAGAGTAATGCTAAATTTATGTTCTATTAGTTATAGTCAATGTTTTTAAAAATTAAATCATACGTAGAATCAATGAGACCTCTAAATCATAATTCAAAAAACTTAAATCGTCAAAATTAATCTGAATTAGAGTAGATGCTGATTCAAGATTCAATCGTCGTTGATTATAGCATCATCATAGTACATATTATTATATTATATAATATGATAAAATTGTGCCTTGTTGTGCATGTCGATAGAAAGACATGTGTGCCAGCTGCCAAGTGTATAATATGAAGTCATTGTATGCTCTCCATGTTTACAAAAGTTGACTAGATGAGAGGCACAGTTATGATGTCTATTTCAATTGAAACTTCACAATTGCTTACGGAACTAAACTACATGGAAGAATACAACACATGGTGTCATATATTAATTTCATTATTAATTTATTTGCAGTGAAAATGAGAGCAAAACAATGACTTGGGAGCAGCAAAGCAATATTAAATTACTAGTATCAATTTAGTACTCAAATTGTATGCATTGAGCAAATTGATTCATTAAATTAACAAAATTTTAAAATGATTGTTGAAATTGAAAATAATTGATATTAGTTCTTTCAAAGGACTAATGCAATTGATTTTTTTTATTTTTTTATTTTAGACATATTTTTACAATTGTGTAGATTTACTAGACCAAGTTACGTGATAGATACAATTTTATTGAATTGGTAAAATCTAATAATTCACAAGGGTTGAGTTTGGTAGAATTTCAAAGTTACCAAAAGACATTGACTTTTTCATCATCCTAACAATGAAATGTACCTGCTGTTTAAACTATGTCAATAAATTAAAAGCAAAATTAATCCAACAAAAGAAAGAGAACAATAGAAAAGGTAGAGGATAAGCTTACTTCTTCGCTCCACAAAAATAGCCAATACAATACAAGAGTTGGATCAACCATCTAATTTTACTTTTGATTATTAAATTAAACATATATAATACAACGGTTTAGATGTCTCTTTCTTTTTAAAAAAAAAATAAAAATAAAATATAAACATCTAACATCATCATGTACCCACCTAAGATGCCAAGCACAATAATTTCAGAAGACAATAGAACAATTTTAAACATGTTTATTATCGTAAAATATCACATTTTGTTTTCACTTCCAGAATTTTTGTTTTGTTTTGTTTAGTCCTTGCAAATATACCATATTTTCATTCATGAGGTGTCAACTCAAAAATAACAGTTTGACGTTGTAATTTTAAGAGATCGAAGTTCGAATTTCACGAGAGTTGTAAAATAATTATTAATATCAACATTATTAATAATCGTTTTTTGACCCCAAATTTATAAAAGAAATACCATATTTTACTTTTGGTCTTTGTTGTTTATTTTTGTCTCTATAAAATTTGATAATATTGAAATTGATTCCTATAATATGTGTATAATATTAATTTTAGTCCTTTGTAACTCATATAAGAGACTAAAATCAAACTTTGGTCGTACATATTACATGCATCAATTCAATCATAAACAGATATTTTAGTGACTAAAACAAAACAACAAAGATCAAAAGTAATAAGTGTGTTATATTTGCAAGGTCAAAAAAATAGTGTATTAGGAAAAACAGGAAAAATATTTAATTCATATAAAAATGTAGTGTAATGGTAAAGCAATTGAAAAATCTCCACCAGCATCCAAATCAACCACCAAGTTTCTTCCTAATAATTTCCATCTCTTGACCACTAATTTGAAAAGCCTTCTTAAGTATTTCATCAGGAATAGAAGGTTTACTAGCAAACGTTGCAATTGATGCAATTTGTGCACCTGGATTCTGACTATTAAGACCAGAAATTGCAATTGCTGGTTGCTTAGAGTCACGATTATACAAAAAATGCACAAGTCCCTTAGGAAACACAAATGATTCACCTGGGTTCAAATTTTGAGTAAATGCACGATTTGATGTATCAACAAAGCCCACAAGTAAAAGCCCTTTAATACATGTTGTAACTTCTGAGGCCCGTGGATGAGAATGTGGGGGTACAATCCCATTTCCAGCTATATCGACACGAACTAAAACTAGGCCCAATGTGTTAAGCCCAGGTAGGTTAATAGTGGTTGTTGGTGTGACACTAAAACCAAACATGTTTGTTGTGTTACCAGGTTTTGATAATGAAGATGTTGAAAAATGAGATGAAGTAGCTTGTTTTGGATCAATGCATGGTAAACCATTTATGAAAAATGTGTTTTTGTTATCTGCAATGCAATAATCTTGAAGTGGGTCAGGGTCAGATATGCATTGGCCTAAAAAGAGAGAGAGTGTGAATAGTAATAGTGGAAGGGTGTGAAAATAGATTTGGGTTTTCATTTTTTTAGTTATCATATTCATATAGGAGAAAACAAGTGAAGAAAGTATGTAATATATAAATGTGATAGTGTTATATGGATTTTGAAGCATATGGTAAGTTATTTATATGCATGTGCAAAGAGAAAAAGATAGGTGGTGGATGGTGATGTTAATTCAACTTGGTATGTTGATTGTGAAATGAGATGATTGAGTAGCTTAAGAGCATAGGATATGGAATAAACTGATAATGCAAGCTAAAGGAATTGTGATCTAGTTAGAATTAGCCACAATAAGGGGATGATGTCTACATTCTATTCAACTGAAAATGATTCATCAAGTCAGTATCATTTTATCCTTAAAAAAAAAAGAGTATATGATTTTAGGAATTGGTTAATTTAGAGTCTGATTTTTACCTATTATAAAAAAAGTTTTGACATGGTAATTTAGAAGTTATATCTTAGAGATTTTAAGGAAAAGAAGAAGCTACTTTTTATTTATTTACAACCAAAATCAATTTTTTTAAAAACTAATTATAAAAAGTAAATTTTAAGAGAAGCTATTTAAAATAGAAAACAAACTCTTAATATCTAAGATTAAAATAGTTTAAAATACTCTAACCTCTAGGCTACTTGACAAAAAAAAAAGTTTAAAATAATTCATAAAACTTGATAGTATTTAGATTCACCTTTTTGTGTGAGGGTTATGATGTGGTTATAACATCACACCATTTATTTTTTTACCATTTGATTTGATGTTTTGGTTTGGTTGTCTTAGATGTACATTGGTGAATACTAGTTTTTTTTTACGTGTTGTTCAATTTAGTGGTTTGGTGTTCCATGATAAAGTAGTGTGTTTCATGCATTCAGACAATATGGTTGACATATACTATTTGGTTTATTTAGAAGTTTCATAACAATTTGGTTTTGGACAGCAAGATATCAAATGTTGTATCATTGACATGCTAAATTTTTACTATGGTCGTAAATTAAGAGTGGCGATAGGTATATATATTT
>Ga0209282_1002457_pt1 | contig 10730 bp, 7 predicted proteins | sample Mtrugardesep15_FD_187529 | JGI IMG/M metagenome (GOLD analysis project Ga0209282, IMG submission 187529) | Root nodule microbial communities of legume samples collected from California, USA - M. trunc garden sep15 (SPAdes) (version 2) | ecosystem: Host-associated > Plants > Roots > Nodule...
CTTTTGTCTTCTTCAGGAGGGAGTGTTTGCTCTTGCTGTTGTGCAGCAGCTGCCTTTAGTTGCTCTTCAGTAATCTTAAGATAATCCTCAGAGCTGTATGCTCTACTTGGATCTGCCTTCCCATCTACATTGTTATAGATATAATCAAATTCATGTTTTTGACATCAAACATGATTGGCAATTTGATGGGAAAATATGCTCATTTTGCAATATCCTCCTTCTTAAATGCTTATTTCACCCATTACTGTTTTTAAACCCCACCACCCCACCCATTACTTTGTTTTTAAACTAAACCCTTACAATATGGCAGAAATAATTGTCATGTTTCAACCATGCAGGTATATGCCAATCGAGATGAAGTGCTTAATTAATAAGGTGTACATGTTGTAACACTTATCTTCAAACTCTTCATGTTTGTGGAATTGTTGCCTATGCTGCTCCATTTGGTTCTAGGAACTTTTTTTTGGGGAAAAAGGTATTGGATTTGAAAGAAGGAACACAAACTATTTATGAACAAGGAAACGGTGACAATTGTACTAGTAATAGTTCACTTTCTAGGTCAAATGAGAATTTTGCATCCAACAAGTGTCTATGGGTCATCAACTTGGTTCTTTATATTATACAAGTTATTCCTAAAGCTAGACGTACATAAATCGCATGATTTGACGATACCACAGCGATAACCAAACCTCTTTCAACAAGGTAGAATTGACTATATGGATCATTAGATGTCATCTGTGTGTGTATACTAATTTTCCTTTGTCTCTGGCTCGAATTATTCTACTATCCTCCATCTGGTCAACCCACCATCTTTTCTACAGTAGAAGCTATCCCAATTTTTGTCTAATAATTAAATTCTTAATTCAATCTTGTCTTGCATAACCACTCGTTTATTGTAACGTTCTATCTCTGATACCAATTTAGCTATTAATAATGTCATTCTAGATGTAAGTGGAAGTTTCCTTTGTTCTTCAGTGATTTATTTTTTAATTCTTGCAAAACATAGATTGTGCATACATATGGCAAAATAAAAGTAAGGCGGAGCAAACATCATATATGAAACAAATGATCAGAAATTTCAGCACAAGAAAATCCTAAAGTTCACAAATATAGGAATACATTAGAGCACATGTGGCAATTCAGCTCATTGGACTCTTGTAGCATGTCCTCGTTTTTATCATGTTCTATTTGATGAATTTTCGTAAGTAAAATATATGGCAATTGATAGAAGTTGAGTTTGATGAATTTGCTGGTTTAAAAGACAAACAACAAACTTAAATGATAACTTGGAAATCTAAGAATGGAAGAGGGTAAATACAAGATAAATCACTAACGACTACAATTTGGGTAGACCAAATTATTATAGTAAATCTCTTGAAGGGGATCTTTAGCGTAACAAATAGAGCTGCTGCTATATGACTGACGGACCAGGATTTGCTGTTGCAGTGAAACAATACAGTTTTCAATTATAACCATTGGATCTTTATTGGATGGTACTATTATAACTTTGTCCAACCATCCAATGGTTGAGATAAAAATTGTGTTCTTTACAACACCAAATCCATTTTCATGACTGAGAGAGGTCATATATTCCCACTACAATCAGGTTCTCTGGTTTTTTTCTTTTTTTTCTTTTTCAATCTCCATATTTCTATTTTATTGCTCCTAGCAACTACTAAAATCTTCTTCAACAGATGATATGGTAGCTTACAATTAGAAATGATTGTTTTGTAAGATGGGAAAATAACATATGAGGGAAATAGCATGCATATGATGGTGTTGCAATATTATTGATAGAATGCATACGAGGAAAAATAATGTGTTCATATTTCATATTCTAAACTGCCCAGCAAATAAAAATAAAATAGATGCTGGATAACTCACTAGGGTCAACAGCAGTCTGAGAACCATTGGTACTATCGGTGGATGGTGGAGCTGATGGGGTGTTGCGAACATTGGAAGAGTATGTGTTCTGAGTTGGGTTTGAAATGTCATCAAGACCAATCTCCCGTTCAAGGGTACTCTTAAATTCTCTTGAAACGTCCTAAAAGAGCAAACATGGCAAGTAGCTAAATCAAAGAATCTATCAAGTGGCATTGGCACAACAAATTTAATCTACACTCAGGAGAGTTTTATTAACTAACCTGGATCTCTCTAATGGTGGGTTGAAATTCACGCAATGTTTTTCCCAGATTTCGAGCAACCTGCATTCAATGAATCGGTAAAAAAACAAGGGGCCATCAAAAAGGTAAACTAAAAAAATGATTAACACCATCACCAATAACAACAACCAAGCCTTATCCCACTAAGTGGGATCGGCACCATCACCAATAGCAACAACAATTATTTTGTAAATGATGTATCTAATAAGCTTCAAAGGGATTCTAGTGGATTCTATTCCAACTATCTAAAGTTAATCTCATTCAAAAATAATCATTGGAGAATGCAAGACAATTATTTATACCCTGAATGACGGGATAGCTTTCACAGCAACCGGCAATGCATTATCTTCTACTGTTTCATGTAAATTAGACTATTATGTAAAATGTATAGAGGGAGCCTTATCCTTTCCCTTAAATAAAGTCAAAAAAACAAAGATATACAGATATGTTTGGGAGGCTTAGTAACATGAATGAAGGAATCACAGAACATGGGAAAAATCATCATCCACAACAGTATTATTATACATTTAGTATCACGAATGAAGGAATCTCAGAACTTAGGAAAAATCATCATCTACAACAGTATTATAATACATTGCTCAACTATTCTAGTCATGTGAACCCCTTTCAAACTTATTTGTAGCATTGACATTTTATTCAATTGGTAAGGAACCGCACATGGCTCACAGATAGCCCAGTTATTAACTTCATGTCCACTGTATGAATATACATATTCACTTTGATGAACAACATTTTAAAACAAAAACAAAAGTAAAAACTTTTGGGCTATCTGCATCAAGGACACATGGTATCACTGTTCTCAACGAAGACTTAAATTAAGTATATCTATCTCCGATCAATTCATCTTAGTGACGGTTAAGATGGGGGAAAAGAATATGTAAAAAACCAAGATAGAGCAGGTTTAATCATGAATTTATCTGTTGCTTATGAACCAGGTTCAATTCCAATAAAAAATGAAAAATGTTAATTTTCAAGCAGATTGGTGCATATTACAGGTATCCATCAGCATCAAGGTATTATTTGGCTGCTTGAAGGTTTTGCTTTTTATTAAAGACTTGCAAACCACAAACATAGTAAATATTCACAATGAAAATCTGCATAAAATGACTAATTTATTATTTCTTTAGCAAAAGAATGCAACATTGATACACAAACAAGCTATAAGAAAAATAAAAGCTCTTTATATCGATGTTTATTGAAAGTAGGTAGTGACAATTGATAAGCCAAAGGAAACTTCTTTCGAACGTTTCATCAATTGTTAATGTTTTGTCAGTTGGAAGCTTACAAACTCTAGGATCGTTAGCCTTTCTAATGTCAATAACATGTAAAATCATGAGTCTTATAGGCATCCTTTGCTTCTCTTGCAAAGTAGACAGAACAAGTTGTCAAGAGTGTTCTTGGTGTTAGATATAATTGGATATTAATTAGAACTGGTTGAATATTGTTCAAGGTAATTAGAAGTTAGTTGCCATTATTAGTTGGTATATTAATTGCCTTAGGATCACTATATAAAGTGATCATAATTCATTTGATAGTATCAAGTTGATTACAAATGAATGTATGATCACTTTATATAGTGATCCTAAGGCAGTTCATATCACCAACTAGCAACTAATCACAAGTAACTTCTAACTACCTCAAAAAGTATTCAACTAATTCTAATTGATATTCAATTATATCTAACACTTGGACCTCTCCTAGCTGCTTAAAATGCTATAAGACTGGCTCCTTGACTAGAAGTCTGTTTGGATTGACTTAAATGAGTTTATCTACCAACATAAGTACTTGCGAGACTATTTGAGAGAGCTTACGGAACAACTTTTGACATGTCTATAAGTTCTTCCGGATAGCTAATAAAACAACTTATTGCTTGCATGAAGACAATTGAGCTTTATTTTATCTTTTGATGTAAAAGTAGCTTATAAATAAGCACTTATATGTTCAATTAAGTTGTTTATCCAAATACAGCCTATGTACCAAACCACGTAAATCAGAAAGTGATAAAAAAATGAAGCTTTTAAAATCACTGATTCCTTAACAAAGTGAAATAGTATGCATTCACAGAATAGCAAGTCATCAAAGATTCTTAAATTTATTTATCATAATAAGCTAAACTTATGCAATCTAATCTGAATTACATGGGCAAGTACATTTCAAATTGTTATAAACAAGCAGAAGAATGAGATGAAACTGACCTCAGCAAGACCTTTAGGACCAAAAACCAACAAAGCAACAACCCCAATTACAAGAGCTTCAGGGGCACCAACCCCAAAGAGAGACGCATAAACCACGTTACCCTTACACCGACCCTTTCTATCTACAAAATAAGTATTGTATAGTAAAGTATAATTCATGAAAAACCAAACCCAGAAGAGATAATAGAAGTTGAATGTTAATAATATTATACCTATAATACGAAAAAGTGATTTTTTGGGCTTCATAGAGAAACCCAGATTCCTCAAACCATTCCAAGGAGAGAAAAGACGGTGACCCAATGAATGGAGATAAAAATGTTGAGTTTTTGAATATGAACATGAACTAGTAGGGGAGAGTGACATTGAACATGTTCCTAGTTTAGGACATAATAACATGGTTGAACCAATTGCTGTTAACATTTTGATGATTTGGTTGATATTTGATGTTGCTGTTGCTTTGGCCCTCGCTCGAATCCTATCTCTAAGAATCTAATGGCTAAAGCAAATCCCTTCCCAGAATTTCACTTTGGTCTTAAATAAATGATGTGACGTTGCAGGATTAAATTGATTATGTAGATTCACTGTGGTTACAAGAATTTAGGTGTAAAATGATTTATGTTTTGATATAAAAATGTGTTTTTTTTTTTTAAAGAGTTTAACTGTGGTGGGTTATCTACCCAAAAAAAAAACGGTGGTGGGTGGATAATTTAAAAACAGTTTTTTACATACAATTAATCGAAAATTTAAAATTGTCACATAAATTAAAAATATTAATTGATCCGACAATTTTAAATGTTTAGATTGATTGTATGTAAAGTATGTTTTAGATCGTTAACCTATGACTATTTAACCCTTTTTAAAAAGATGTAAAAGTGTGTTGAAGAGTAAATTCAAGATTAAAAATTAATCGTAAAGTCAATAGTTTTTTATTTTATGCATGTTTGATATTAGGATGATTTTTCTTTATAAACAACATCGATTAAGTGACATATTAAAATGTGTACCTCTCTTATCTGGAATTCAAATATTAATTTGTTACATTGTTGCTAGTTCTTTATGTCGGATCCAACCGACGTTGCAATGTTATTGATAAGAAGTATCAATAATTAATCTCTCGTAAAAATCTTAGAAGTATAATATGAGTTTAGAAGTATAATATGAGTTCTCCCTTCTCAATCAATTTTTTGCAAATATCAAACTTTTCACTATTTGCTTAAGAGTCGTCCTTGTCATTTGAACAAATTCATTATGAAATCAATTTTACACTATATATTACTTTTATTTTACCTTTTTAGGGGAAATATTACTTTTATTTTTTTCTCCTCAATAACTACTATAATTGTTTGCTCAAAATCCCTATGATAAAATTATATTTGAGTTTAGCGTTGGTCTATTCTATGAGGATAAGTACACATCAATTCTTAAGTCAATATCATCAGGTCAACCAAAAAAATGTATAAGCAATTTTAGGGGAAGATAATATAAAAATATTGTAGTTTTTTTATGTATAAAAAAAATATATTAAAGGTTAATACAACTACATGTTTTTCAAATCAATTTCAATTTTATAACTATATGTTTTTATTGTTCTTCTTTTCTTAACTACATTTTTTTTACAAGTTTTTTTCTTGACTCAATTGTTACGGTATCTTTTTATTTTTTGAGGCAATTTTTTTTACTGTTCTATATGTCCATGAAATCAACTTCAAAATATTTGAAATTCTTGTTTAGGTTAATAGTGTTTTACTCCTATAATATATATCATTTCTGGTTTTCTGTCATATAATTATACTTTTTAGTTTTCGTCCTTGTAATTTGAATATATTTTTGTTTTGGACCTTCATGGTAAATCTCGTCCCTTGTAATTTGAGCAAATTTTGGTTTACCCCTATCATATCATTGATTTTGTATGGTCAAAATTCGTGAAGGTTCAAAACCATGAATCTTCAAGTTACTAGGACGAAAACTAAAAAAAATTGAAAACCGGAAATAGTATACTGTTAACACAGTATTTTTGAAAAACCTTCTTTTCTTTTCTTGACTCAGATTATTTCCATATCTTTTTTAAATTTCGAAGAAATTTCGTTACCTTATCTATGCCTAACAAAAAAAAACTTATCAAATAGTTAAATTAAATAATAATCTAATAAAAAAGAATTAAATCATACAAAACAAAATGTGGAGTCAATCTTTTTCCTCAAAAAAACATTATGGAGTCAATCTTTTATTTTTTCGGTCAAAAGTGGAGTCAATCTTCTATTCAAATAAATATGGAAACATTACAGTTTTTATGAATATAAGTGTATCAAATCTGTCTGTTTTTTTATGTTTAAGAATATTGTCTTTCAATTGTTCTCTATTTATGTGATAACTATTTTGTTGTATTTCTCCCAATCCTTAAGTGTCTTGTTAATAACCAGGGTGGGAAATTCACCAACAAAGTTTCTTATTCTTTTGATCCCTTTCCCCTCATTATGGAGGAACATGGGCTTCCTCTTCAATCATCTTTCCATGAAGTTTTTGAACCTTATACCAATAATGTTCAAGATGTGAGAACCTTCTTTGGTTCTAATATTCAGCAGCATCACCGTGACAATTATGAATATGGTTTTATAAATAACACTCCTATGATGATAGAAGACATTAACACCGCAATGGGAGGCCTTTCTTTGTCTTATGATAATACCAATCATAGAGAGACCGGCAGTACTAGTCATGGATTACTTAATCATGAGATTTATGGGTTGAGGGCTACTTTAGAGGACACCATGCAAAGAATGCATCTTCATGGTACTTATAATTATACTAACAATCACCCTTCAATGATGATGAGAGAGTTGGTACTTTCAATGGCAATGGATTGGCGTGGATGTCAATATCTGCAGGCGAAGATCGAGAAGGGCAACCAGGCAGATGTTGAGTTTATTCTCTCAGTCGTGAAAGATCATGTACACCAGCTAATGACACGCAACAACTACTTGATTAAAAAGATTTTTCAAGCAAGGAGCATTGTCACCCGGGAGCAGTTGGAATCTATTGTTTTATCGATTATCTCTGATGATCGAAAGCTGAAAGATGTGTGCATGGACAATCGCGGGTATGTCATTACCATATGGTTTTAAATTGCGTTCATGATATTTGATGTTCTAATTTTTTTATCAACATAAGGTGCATAATAGATATGTCGAAGGTGCTAAATCTAGAACTTTATGATAAGTTTTTAATCTAATAGCATTGTTACCTCTTCATAAACTAATCTACAAAATGTTATAGTAACATACTAACTCAAAGTATTACTATATAGTTGTAACATACTTAAGACTTTAAGATTATATGTACATGACAATATTAACAATATTATCATGTATGGTCATTAGATTAGATTAGATACAAATGTGAAAGCTGCAAGTAAATACAGCTAGCACAGCTTCAATTGCGATCATAGAGACATCAATAACATGTGTAGAATGCAGATCAGATTGTGGTCACAAATTATTATTTTTAGCTTCATGATTTCTTGAAATTTTCGATATCTATAATTTGTGTAAATCTATTTTTCTTGCTGCAGAACTCGGGTTATGCAGAATATGCTAAAGAATAACAAACTCTCATTCGCGACATATAATGCAGTTGTGTGTACAATGCATCGTATCACTCTTGCGTTGGTGAAAAGTTTTAATGGTGGTTATGTCGTTCTGCAATGCCTGAAGTTTTTTCAGTCCGAACACAAAAGAGTAATGCATGCTACGTCTCAGACTTGTTTTGTTTTCCTCTTGACTATACTGCTTATGATAGTATTGACATTTTTTGATTGTTTAAATGTGACTGGTTAAAAAATAAATAATTTTTTCATTCGATTAATTGAAAAATCAGGTTATTTTGGATCAAGTAGCAAGAAATTGTGTAGATATTGCAACCGACAAAATTGGATGTTCGATTATTCAAAAATGCCTTAGCCTTGTTGAGGGAAGTGCCAAAAGCTTGCTAGTTACAGAAATTGTTGCAAATGCTACGGTCCTAGCAGAAGATCCATATGGGTTTAATTCTACACTCTTGAACTGATTGTTGCATTTTATTTTTTATTTTTGCATTCCACATTCAAAAATGCATTGATATGATGTCTCACATACTTTACTTACACTTGATAGTAAATATATTTTTTGCATGTTTGAAGAAACTATGTGTTGCAATTTGTAATTACAATGGAGTCGTCGGCAACAAGGGAAATGATGATCAAACAGTTTCGCGGAAAATTTGCTAGACTTTCTATGAGCAAGCATGGCAGCAATGTGGTGGAAGATCTATTGAGATTTTCCAACCAGAATGATGTTGCTGCTATAGTTGAGGAGATAATGAAAAGTTGTGATTTCTTGAATGTCCTTCAGGATCCCTTTGGAAATTATGTGGCACAAAGAGCACTCAAATGCACTAAGGTTTGTCTTGACTTTTGTGTAATTTGATGTTTTGAAATGTTTGTTTAATCTCTCTTTTGATGTTGATTTAATTATTTCAGGGTCGTCTGCATAGAGAACTTGCTAATCTCATTACATCTAATAAGAGAATACTTCAAAGCCATCTTTATGGAAAAAGGGTGCTGACAATGGCCATGACATGTATTGAAGGAAGTAGGTTTGGTGTTTAATGAATCACAACAATTTATTATCTTTTCATGTGATATGTTAGAATTATAATATTTTGCTGAGAACTATTGGTGAGGACAATGCGGATGTTTAAGTAAATTCATCAGTTTTGTTACAAGTTTGTTGGTTTATTGTTTAAGACAGGGACAACAACGTGAAGATAATTCTCACATTGCTTACGGAAATGAATGTTTTGAAAATTGTGTTTCTTATTTAACTTTTGTTTTATGCAACTGCCTCGTCAAAATAATATTGCTATGTTAACTTGGAAAATTATGCTATTACGTGTTATAGTAGGTGGAATATTGTAAGGTTGTCTATAGCTTCTATTTTTGAGACACTACTTGATATAATCAATAACGTCTTTATATATGGAATTACACTTCAATATCTTCTTTTTGGATGTGAATCAAGTATCTTTTACACACAACTTTTTAAGAGATTTACATTGTTGTATTTCTATGGCTGGTATTTGAATTAAGGGTCTTTGAGAAGTGATAAATTGACGTTAATTTACATATGTATTTTAGAACTGTTATTAACTTAATTTGCAAGAAACTTTACGAAAAAACCCAAATTCATGTAAATATTATAAAGTTAGATCAACATTGAAATTAAATTCAGTTATATATCAAATTTGATTTTTGACTTGGGCAATCCTTAATAGGTTTTAAGCAAAAACTCAGTTATATATCATTTTATTCGTCAGAAAAAAAAAAATCTTATTTTATTGTAACACCTGGAATATTTTTACTACAAAACACAATCAAGTGTAGTTTCATATCACTCATTTTGTCTGTCTAAAGAAATTTGGGAGCTGCTTTTTGTAATTGAAAATAAACTTAAAAAATACTGATATAACGGTAGTAAAAAGATGCAAGCATACCAAACACTTGGGAATTGGTCTCCTTCTATCGAGTGTGATTTTATTTTGCAAAATCTGATAGGAGCCTTCCTCACCGGTCACATTCCTTTGTAATATTTCATTTGGGTCTTACAAAGAAAAATAATTTAAAACAATTTGGCTGCTGTCGAGCAATGTTGGGGTGCGCATTCAGAATTTCAATAACAATTTTCATAATGTTGTCATATTCTAAACAGAGAATTTGGTCAATTCTATGACCAAAGAGTTTGCGTACGTGTATTGAAGTTGCTATCAATGCATATATGGGTTGGGACAATTTTTCAAATTGCGGATGTAGAGATGAGTACTATAGTATAATATTCAGACTCTACACATTCTCATCCCTAAACAAAACAGATACTCCCTCCGTTTTAAAATGAGTGTCGCTTTAGCCATTTTCACACAGATTAAAGAATGCAATCATTTAGTCAAATATCATAGCAATTTTACTGAAATAGCCTTACTATTTTTTAATCAAAACAAATTTTACTCAAAACCTAAAGAATCTTCATTTCCAACTCTTTGCAACTCAGAATCATTAGTATTACTTTCAACTGCATCTCTCTTCATTTCCATTTCCATTTCCATTGATAAAACATACTCATTCTCATTCTTAAAAATATATATAAAGGGTGAGTTTAGGATTTGTGAGTTTAAAGAACAATGAAGTTTACCGTATGTAGCCACAAGTTTCAATGAAAGATGTATCATTATAAGCCAAGTAAAATGGACGTTTGGCACTCTTCCCATATGTGTTTCACGTTTTCCAAGGTAACAAGGAAAAAGCAATTGACGGCAGCACATGTTT